>Ga0228644_1000259_pt1 | contig 18147 bp, 19 predicted proteins | sample 56DmetaG_FD_186020 | JGI IMG/M metagenome (GOLD analysis project Ga0228644, IMG submission 186020) | Seawater microbial communities from Monterey Bay, California, United States - 56D | ecosystem: Environmental > Aquatic > Marine > Coastal | place: USA: California | collected 2016-11-09
TATTACTGTCATACATTTTTATTAAATCATCGATTGATACTGAGTATTTATAGAAACATGTATCTTCTAGTTTAAACCCTTCAGGTTCATATAAGTTACACAACTCATCTGTAAGTGCCTTTTGGACACCTATTTTCATAGATTCGTCTTGAGCGTTACCATACGCATCATCAAAACTTTCGTAGAAATCGTTATCAAAATTCATTAAAAAATCACCCATTTTGGATAAAGGGAAATTATCATTATCAACTAATGATAAATCGTATAACTCATAATAATCCTTTAAATCTTTACCTAACTCTTTGAATTTTTTTAACTTTTCTCTTGATACGTTTGGAGAAGTTTTGAATGAACCTTTAAATTTATCACCAAGTAATTCAAGTATTTTTTTTAATGTTTTTAGGTGTGATGAATTAAGTGAGTACAAAGGGTACCCTTCTTTGATGTCTTCTTCAAAATTATAACGGTCATAATAATAATTATCCATACCGTAAGGTAGTTCAATAGCGTTTGAGTAACTACTAAGTTCATAGTCTTCTAACTGTTCGTTCATTATAGAAAGAAACTCTTCAGCACCTTCAAATCTAAGGTATACTTGTTCAGTATCCATATAATTAAAATATCGTGCGGTAAGTGTTTGTTTTGAGGCCTTTAATTTACCCTCTTTAACTTTAATTAATTTTTCGTAATCAGTATTACCTTTAAGTATTTTTTTAAGTACTTCAGAAATCGGCTCAAACCTATCAAGTAAAAAATCTTCACTCCTTTGATTATCTTTTTGGTCGTAAATCCAAATATTACCATTTTCATTAATATTAATGGCCATTTTACCTAAAGTTTCGTCACTAGACTGTTTATCAATTACGTAAACTAATACGCCAGAATCACCATATCGATTAAAATAACTTCGATTATCTTTAGACGCCGTACACCATTTAGTATTTGCACCATAGTAACATGACGCATCATGACTATAAGGTCTTACCACTAAAAATCTACTATCCTCATAAAGTTTATCGGTATCTTTTATGGCCTCTCTTTCTAATTCTCTATCTTTTTTCTTTTTGTCCATTGCAGATAAGACCGTTTGTAACTCCCAATATGACTTATATCTGTGTATATCTTTAGGAGCACCTTTTATATATGTGTCATTAATACCTGAATGTAATTTTTTAGCTAAATCAATATCTTTATCAGTAATTGTTAATGATAGGTCGTGGAAAGTATTAATTAAATCTGTAATTTGAGTGATAACATCGGGAAGTGACGCACCATCATTAATTTTCATGAATTCAATTACTTGTTTAATAGTCCACTCAGAATACTTCTTAGTGCTCGATGGGTCACTATCAATAATCTTAGATATAAAATCATTATCTTTGTATATTGGCTCATCACCATACTTAGAAATAAGATTCTCTTTTTTACCTTCGTTTAATAATGTACTGAATTTCATTTAAAACTTTTATAATAAATAGTATATTAATAGGATAATTGGTTTTAAAGGCTTATATTTGTTATATGAAAAAGATACTACTAATATTACTAACACTTATTTCTATCGTAAGTTACTCACAGGACTTAGGTGAAATACAAAGACATTTACTGAATTTAGTAAATGAAGAAAGAAGTAATAGAGGTTTAAGTACTTTTGTAACCGACACACTAATAAATAATGGGGCTAAAATACATACCGATTACTTAAGTACGATAAGAAGTTACAAACAAGTGTCCCACACTAATCCTAACTTAAAATATAAATACCCATCTGATAGAATTAAAATTGCAAGTAATTCAAAATATACTAATTCATCAGAAAATGTAACCGCGTTTACCTACGACTCATCTAAAACAGATTTAGAAATCGCTACACAAGCTCATAATAATTTTATGAATTCAAAATACCATAAAATGAATGTTTTAACTGAATATGGGGATTATCTTAATGAAGGTTATATATTACCAAGTCACTATGGTCACCACGTTGTTTACAATAAAAAATTGAATGCAATTATTGTAGTTCAAATGTTTCCGTAAAATAAATTATAATTAACCCCTTCTTTGATTAGAGAACGTAAAGATTATATCTTTTAAATAAGCTACTTTAATCTTCTCACCATCCACCACTGCAGTTCTAACGGCAGATTTAGTAGTAATTTTTGGGGAATAGTAACTTATTGGACCATCAGTTGCCGGATTTGGATTTGTAGTCCCTATCATCGGTGGTCGAGTACCTAACATACCAACTAACTTTCCGTCAACCATGAAACCATTATCGGTAAGTTTAGAATCTAAGACTCCGTTAAACGCCCAATCAATACCTAACTCATCTGCACGTTTAACACTAAGTGCCAAATGCCAAGTACCATTACCGTAATCGTCCCAAACTCTATAACCTTCTCTATATTTACCTACTCCGTCAGTATAAACAGGAACCATCCACTTTGTTGACTCATTCTTAATCTTTTTACCAGGTGTTTTTTCCCCATCAATTTTTAATTCATTTTTTACTTCATATTGTTCAGCATTTGGTTCTAAAGTAATTTTTCTGAATTCCTCACCTCTTTTATCGTCGCCTTGTCCGTAGAAGTTATCTCCTTTTTTTACTTTGATTTTTAAATCGAATCCTGTTTCTTCTTTAATTGCGTTAATTAAAGCTTGTGCGTATTGATTAGCCCTCATATCAGCTAAATACTGATTCATTTCTTTAGGGTCAGTTTTACCGTTATATGGTTTTGCACTTGGGTGGTCTAATTTAGAATAACCACTTGGTACCTTTAACGTAGGTGTACCTGAATCGGCACTACCCTTAATTGTTACATTAGTTAATTTATCCCCTCCACCAGCATTTATATATTTAATAAAATCGTTTACAATCTTCTTAAACTGTACATTAGCCTCAGGATACTTATCAAAGTAAGGCATAACCATATTATCCGCATATGGAAGACTACTTCCCTGTACGTTATATATTGGAATGGTAACTATAACGTTAGGTGGTGTTTCTTTACCTGGTATTTCCTTACCACCACCAACTAACTTAGTTATGTATCTAATGTCATATCTACCTTCACCTACATTTACCGCTAATGGATTTGTTGGGTTAACATCAAAGTTAAGTGAACCATAAACTTCCTGATTCCAATTTTCAGACCTACCCTTCTGTTCATATTTTTTTCTGTCTCGTCTAGAAAACTTTGTTTTAACACCAGTTAAATCACCTCTTCTCTGTTCTTCAATTACTTGTTTTACGATATTTTCAATATCACCTTCCGTTAACTTTATATTTCTTTTAGCCATTTTTAATGTATTTTTATTATAAATAGTTTCTTATTAGAAAAAAAGTATTTATATTTGTACCAAGAAACAAATGTTCTTTGAAAATATGGGGGCGAATGGAATTGATTGGCAGGGTCAGTTATACGGGGCACGTAGTCAAACTTCATCTATGACTTAAATCTATGATGGAAATTTTTTAGACGGCAACGTACTAAACAAAATGTCAGCTCTAGGTTTACTTAGAACTGAACAAGTAGCTGTAGCGTAAGACGTTAACAGTGAAGAGGGGTCGGTCAGGACATATACCTTTCAACAGAAGTCCGTTGTGTGGTGGAAAAACGATTAAACCCTAAATTGAATCGTACATCTATTGTTAGTGGAGGATGTAAAAATTGAACTAAATATTACGGAACATTGTGAACTAATGTTGTCCTAAACGTGTAGTCCTTTATAGGTGGACTGAACAAGACGCGGGTTCGAATCCCGCCGCCTCCACCAATAGATGCCAATTAAATTAATTTTAGTTGGCATTTTTTTTTGATATATGGTAAAAAGGCTTATCTTTGTAGGGTAATCATCAGTAATCACCATAAAAAAAATATCATCATGACAGTAACAGGAATCAACATCGAAGAAAAAGTAAGAAACTACCAAGGAGCAAACACATTCATTCAAAAATTACAACCATCACTTTTAAAGTGGGGTCGTCTAACACCAAAACAATACGCAGTGGCAGAAAAACTAATCATGAAAGAAGTACGTTTAGGGGAAGTTAAAATTGAAGAACTACCTATGGAGTTAAAGGCTATCGTACAATACACAGGAGAATCTAACTTCGTTAATGACCTAAAAGTTAAATACAAAAAATACCGTCAGTTGACTGAAAAACAAGTTTCTGCTGGTTACAAAGCGATTGACCGTGAGATTCAAAAAGACTCTCAAAAAGAGTTGAACATAAAATTGGTTGGTAACACAATCAAACTCGGTCGCAAAATCGCTCTAAGTATCAAAGAGAACTACGATATGGATTTTCACCCAATCTTAGTTGATGTTACAGAAGTGATGACTATTTCTAACAAAGCCTTCAAATTGAAAGCTAAACTCACAAAGGACAACGCAGGTATCTGCAGATGTTGTGGACGAACTCTTACTGATGAGATGTCCCAAGTTACAGGTATCGGTCCGGTATGTGCAGGGTACGTAGGTGTTAAACACCCAAAGAACTCTAACGATGTTGCCAAGTTCAAAGAGGACATGTCCAACAAAATCGATGAAATCGGAGAATTCGAGTTTTGGATTCCAAAACGAGCAATCATCGAATGGAAAGGGACGGCAGGAGTAATGTTGAGATGGTAGAAAGAGTGGGGGGAGTGATGACCCCCCATTTTATTTTAAATCTTCTTCAGTGGGTTCTGTTAATGAATTACCCGCACTCATGTAACGAGTCTGATAAGTATAATCTTCTTTAGTTGCAATAGCATTCAAATTAGACGTGTAGAGCTCTCTTAAATCTTTTCGGGGGTGAGTAGTCGTAACGGCAGATAAAAACTCGTCAGACACTATTATATTCTTTTTTAAGGTATCTAAATGGTCCTCCACTAACTTCCTTAACCCCTCTTTATTTAATATGTAAGTATGTGTGTTATAAAAATAGGAAGGTCTTATAAAATGTTCTTTACCTATTTCGTAAGAACTATGTATGTTTGGGAAATTTACATGTAATGGATTATGTGACATTAAACATAAGTCCCATTGATAATCGATAAGTTCTTCGAATATAGACCATTGTAATGTTCCGTCAGTGTCAAAATCATCCTCAAGTATCATTATGTTTTCATACCCATTTAAATAAGCGTCTTCCCAACACATAGTATGTGAAATCATACCACCAGCTTCACCATACGTAGTGGGTCTCTCCCACCAATGCCAATTAGGGTTTAAATCTGAAATATCCCAATTATGGTATAACTCATAACCTAAATCAGTTTCAGTTTTTAAACGAGTACCTAAAAATGCATCAATAATGAATACTGGAGTGTCGTAAGGTAAAGGTATTTTACTCAACCTGTTGTATAGGTCTTGTATATATTCTTCACTATGGTCTAAAGAAATAACATATACTTGGTCTAATTTCATGGAAGTACTTTTTATTATAAAATATATTACTTACGAATAAATTAAAGGATTACCCATATAAAATTTAAAGCACCATCACAAAAATACATATAAAGTTTTTAACCACAAAATTATAACACCATTAAAATAAAAAAAGGTACCGTTTCCGATACCTTTTAATAGATTGAATTACCCCCTTTTTCTTAAAAAAGTTTATGAAAGCATATTATCTCTAATGTCTTTCAACTTTAATTCCATTTTGGAATTAACGTCCCCTATAACAGGCTTCAACTTATCGACAAATGTGTCTTCAAGTTTTTTGACCATATCTGAGTTGTCTGTACTCACCATTGAATATTTACTACCCATATCTTCGGAGTATGCTTGAGATATTTTCTGAGCCAAAAATCTTGGGTCATTAAATAATTCCGATACTTCGTCCATTTCAGTGTTACCTATAGCACTAACTAATATTTCTTGTTCAATATCAGTAAGTTGTAACTTACTTTTTAAGTATTCAGCCAATTTTTCTTTAACTATGTCAAGAAAACGAGGACCTTCCTCATCAAACATTTGACTTAATACTTGAACCATATTTTCATTAATTACTTTCTGGTTAATACCATGAGACTTTAATGTTCTCACTTCATTAAACAGTACATTAAACGTTTTATTATTTTGTATTGTGGAGTGTTTATTTATATTTTTAGGTACCATAGAGAATCTACCTTTAACTATTTTTTCTTCAGTTAATGATACCTTTTTTTCTTCTTGTAAAATTTGAATGTTTCTTCTTATTGAATCTTGTATACCCATTTTATTAATCTTGTTTTTTCCAAACATGAAACGATTCTGTAAATTCAGAGCTTTTCACTTTTGTCTTTTTATAGTTTGAGTCTTCAACAGGTCTCTTAAATAAATATCCCTGACCTTTAAGTTTTTCTAATATCTCTTTTTGTTTTTTTGTAAAATCATTACCAACCTCATCAGAACTAACCAAAGATGCTAAACCTTTAAGTTCTTTTTGTTTCATAACCTCCTCATAAGGTTCTTCTTTAACTGGTTGATTAACCACTAATTTAGGTTCTTTGACCTCAACCTCTTTTTTAAATTCAATATCTTTATTGATATCTCCTTTAACTATTTCAAAATCCCTATCATCAGGTCCATCGTTATTTTTAATTGAGAAGTACTGTGTCCCTACAAGACCACCTAATCCTTTTTCCTCACCAAACCCTAAATTAACATTAGAATCTTTTGGATATGAACCTAATTTAATTAGTTGACCATCTTCTTTATCAGAACCCTTAGCTCTCACTACGGCCATAACAAAACCTCTATCACCAACAATATTTTGACTATGTAAGTCTTTTAAATGTTGTTCGATATCTCTTTTATCTTGTAAATCAAATATTACTCTTTCTTTACCTTTTTCTGAAACAGTATAAAAATATATGTCTCTTAATTTTTCTTCTATTTTGTCTGATATTGATTTCATTTCTTTTTGTTCAAATATTTTATTTTCATGTAAAGATGTTGTGAAGTATTCTGTTAGTTTAATCCATCCCGGTTGACCACCTACTTTTTCGTCATCATAAAAAAACCATTCACCATTTTCTTTCTTTAATTTAAATGGTTTATATTTACCATTTTCAACTCTACTTTCACCCTGAAAAAATAGTTCACCATTATTATCAAATAACGAGTCTTTAATTATTTTAGGTTGAGTATCACCTGATATATTTTTCCATATTGGAAAATCATTTATAATTGCACTTTTTTTAAATTTAGTACATATACCGCCACCTTCTATTACATCCTTACACAAACCTCCCGCTCTGGTTGACGATAAACTACCTTCACTGTCAGTACATGCAATACAAAAATTAGATTTCCAATTAGTTGTTGAAGAATTATCGTCACCATTAGGTGTTGGAGTTGGTGTGGGGGTCGTATCATCATCTATAGGAATACCGTTCTCATCTTCCCAACCATTATTATCATCTTGAACATCATCTACTCCCTGTTCAAATATTTTATTTTTCATATCTTCCATTATTATTAATGTAACGTATTTATTTCTTTAAAATATTCTTTACCGTTTTCGACTTTAACGATAAAAATCTTAGTAACTCCCTTTACGACTTCTCCTTTAGAATTCAAGTTCTTAATTCTAATTTCCATAGGTGTAAATTGGAGAGTACCTTTAGGATTAAATTTATAGTACGCCTTGGCGGTACTTGCATCCCAATATATCTTAGCTAATACGGTTGATTTTATATCAGGATAAACCTTTTTTATTATTTCTTTTACATTTTTTGCCTTATTTTTTCCCTCTGCTATGTCGTCATAACCTTCAATGTTCACATCTTCACCCTTTAGTATTGCCATACCAGCATTGGCAGCTTCTAAATAGTATGGAGATACCTCATCAGACGGCTTCCACGGTAATCCTTTTACTGCTACATCATAAACATCATCAATATATGAGGTGAAAAATGGGATGTCTAACATACTATCAGGAAAGACTGACTTTGCCGCATTTGTCACAGCGTCTACAATACTACCTTTTGATTGTGCAAATAATTCTTCTTCACTAGAATACCCCAGGAATTTGGTCCTGAATCCATCAATTCCAAAGGAGGTTACTATGTAATAAACCCCATTTAATATACCCGCAATGGTAGGTAATACAACGTACGCAGTCATAGCAGTACCAACAAGTCTTCTTGCAACTACCTTTTTAACCCCATACTTCGCTATTCTTTGTGATATTTCCTTAGTAGTATACGGAGTTGCTTGTACAATAAAATTAATAAGTCTACCCCACCCTTCCAAAGACTTAAGAGATTTTATATTTAACAATTTACGCCACGCATTAAAATATAAAGTAACACCAGGATAATTTTCTCCTTTTACCACCGGTAACAAATATTCGTCAAGTTTATTTGACCTAAATGCGTTCCTGAGTTCTGTTTTTAATGTAACATCCTTCTGTATTTGTGGATTATTCTTGACGATATCATCCAATATTTTCTTAAGTGTAGTTTTATTTTTACCTACTGCAGAAATCGCTAAATCTTTTATTCTTCTATGGTAATCAGATAAATCGGCAGTTGGATATTTTCCTTTAAACTTAACCATTTCATCGACAACTCCATTAATTTCCATTGAAATCTTATCTAAACTCTTAAAAAGGTTTTTATATGCTACGGTTATCGTTCTTATATTTTCTGGTAGTAATTTCTGAATAAATAATTTAATTTTTTTTGGAAGTTTACCTGCGGTTTTGATAAGTGATGTCGTTTCTCCAAATACCTCGTCTAAAACTTTCAAAAGCCTCTTTGTCAGATATTCATCAATCATATCACTACCCGTGTTAGGTCCGTGGTCTGGGTCCATTAAAAAGTCAGATAATTGTTTTTTTGTAACTCCTGGGTCAGTTGCGTAGTCTCTTATAACCATGTCCCAGTCTCCCATATACTTCTCTACCTCAGGAATCTCATCCAATATCTTAATAAAGTTAACCTCATCAATAGTCCCTTTTATTGCGGTCATATATTCATCAAGAAATTTTTTCTCGTCAATTGTATTATTAGTATACTTTTGTATTATTTTTTTAATTGGAGTCGAAACTTCATCGATATTTTTAGTTAATGCTTTAGCTATTATTCTAGCTAATCCACCACCAACGTTCTCGTTTAATAACCCCATGAATCTTTTCATTTCCATTAACTCTATAATTAATGCAAAAGGATTCTTTTCTTTTTTTTCTTCAAATATTTTACTTTTAATCATCGTATACTCCTATTTTTTCAAGTTCATTTTGGAACATATAGTCCTTGAAATCTTTTATGCCTTCTGTTGCGTCTATATTTAGAACTCCTGGTTTTTCAAGAACATCCGAAATAACGTCTTCAATAATATCATTTTTAATTTCTTGTATTCCTTTTTCATTTTTAACTCCGATTTTTACCCATAATAAATCCAGTAATTTTCCAAAGTCTGACTCATCTCTTATTTTTCTTTGGTGACTTTCAGGTGCGGTGGCTAATAACCATAATAAATCAACACCAATCGGTACTCCCGCAATCATAACCGTAGTTTTACCCAAAAATTTTACAATTCCCAATAACGCTCTTAAAGATTTTTGGGCTAATGTTTTTTTAACTACTTCTTTACTGGCGTCAGCGACTAATTTAGCGATTACATCAGCTTCTTTTCCCGCTTGTTCAGTAAAATACTCTAATACCTCTTTTTCGACTTTAGTTAATTTTACACCATCCTTACTTTTCTTTAATAGTTGTTGTACACCCTCTTCTCCTATATCTTCAACATATTTTTTAGTTATCGGATTTTTAATAAGGCCTTTACCTTTTTTTAAAACACTTAATAATTCTCCTCCAGGTATGATTGACAAACCTAACATTAAACTTCCCGTGAAGTTATCACCATCTTTATAATATATAAGAGCATCCCCTATAGATACTACGGTTGCAGTTGCGAATGCCGCTCCCGCTGCACTCCCAACTAATGGGATACCAACACCCGCACCCACACCTGTTGCAGTCAATATCACCCCAATCGCCACTAATCCTAGTTCGGCAACTAATGTCCAATCATGTGTGTCCATTCCACCAGAACCAATACCAATATCGTAAGAACTTTGGGGTTCGTCAGAAGTCCAACTATAATTGTCGTAAGATGAATTTTGCTCTAATAAAGTCAAAGACCTATCATAACTAATTAATTTAGATATTTCATTAATTTGTTTATGTAAATTTTTATCTATCATGTTTATAAGTTAATTAACTTTAAATCAATCATTTTGGAAATGGTATTTTTTCCAACTATTCCGTCTTTTTTTAATTTATGTTTTGTTTGAAAACTTTCGACCTTACCTTTAGTCTCACTACCAAATAACCCATCCTGTTTTGCTCCAACAGTACATTGGATTAGTTCAATTAAATCCTTAGTGCCCTTATATTTTGATTCATTAGCGTGACTACCTACCATTAGAACCACACTATTGTTATCCTTTATCATTTCAATAATTTTAGACATCTCATCACTAACTTTTAAATTTGTACAATCAAGTTTGTCCACATCATCATACCCGCCTGTATCTCCATCAACAACCTTGTCTTTATCTTTATCGTCAACGTTTCCGTCAATTTTTCCGTCAACGTTTCCTTCAACGTTTCCGTCAATTTTTTGAACTACCTCACCGCTATCATTAACAACGTCAAATTGTTCATTCATAGTGTTTTCATTCACATTGCAGTCTATCTTACCGATTTTATTTCCGGTATAAACTTGACCATCTTCTTCGAGCCAAATAGTTCCACTTTCGTAAATCCTATATGTTTTTTTATCTTCAGGGTTTACATAATTTATCCCCCATTCGTAATTATTTTCACTTTCACTTTCATTATTCCGATGTACACCTTTGAATGTGACTTTTCCAGTTTGAATAGATTTGTAAAAACATGGGAATTTTTTAAAAATAACTTCCATTTGTTTTTCTTTTTCGTCTTCTATTTGTTTCTTTTTTAAATTTTCAGCATCCACCTTATCCTTTTTAATTTCGGCCTTAGTTTTATATTTAATTGATAATACCTTTCTTATCATATCTTCAGCATCTAACTTGAGTTGTGACTCAGTGGCACTCCATGTAGTGGTTCCAATCGACGCAATATCATCTATTATTTCATCACCACCCTCGTCTTCTTGATATAGATAATCTACGTAAGCAAATGCCGGATAATAATATTTACCGTCTTCCTCAACTACATTAATATCTTTATAGTTACCCGAAGCACTTTTTAGTCGTCTTTTAAATTGACCCTCATCCGAATAAAAGGAGTTGCTGAGCATTTTCGCCATTATTTTCGTGTCTTTTACCGCTTGTACGGTAACCCATCCATCTAAAGCATCTACATAGTTGGCCATATATTTACCAAGTTCACTTCTACTCAATATTTTACCCGTAGGTAAGTTCTTTATTGTATAGGGTAACCCATAAGACTGTTGTTCGGATAAAGTCTTAGATGTGTCATATCCCATTATCTGTGATATGTTTTTTATTTCGCTTAGTAATTTTTTATTTTTCATGTGTCTTTTATTTATAAATATGTTAATTAAGGGGATTTGACTTACCTCTACTTATTCCTGTTTCCCACGTACCCGTGGAATCAATATGATTACCCTTACCTCTATTAACACCACTGTTCCATACGGCTACAGTTAATGTGTTGGCGGGACCTCTACTTATTCCTGTTTCCCATGTTGTAACATTGGCATTTGTTGATGACGAATCTGCCTCTCCACCACCGTCTTCTTGTTCTCCCATCTCTTCTTTGTCACCATAGATTTCAGGGTCTTTTAAACCGTATTTTTTAATCATCTCACCAGCAACTGAATTTGCCTCATCTTCAATAGGTCCACCAACGTTGGATACCTTACCTTCAAGGTCCCCTTTTTCATTTTGCATGTGATGTACTAACTCATGAGCGATAGAACGTAAAACGTCTACCAATGCCCTTCCTAAGGTGAAGACTCTTATTTCAGAATCCTCAAATTTCTCATCTTCACCGTCTTTGTACTTATAAACTGCGGTTGTTTTAATACCGTCTTTATCATTTTGAAGTTTAACTTCAACATCATTATTGATGTTAAGTTCTTTTTTTACGAAATCGACAAAATCATCAATAGTCTTTTTCTCTGAAGAATCAAATTGTGATTCGCCCTCAGATATAATTCCCATGATTCCTTTTATTCGTGATATTTCGTTTATTAAGTGACCCATAATTCAATAAATATTATAAAAAAGCATTATCTTCCATTGCAGTTAAATAAAAAGGCTTATCTTTGTATTAAATAAAATACATAAACATTATGAAAAATATACTATTCCTTTTATCTTTACTCATCACATTAGTTGGATGTGAGAAATACGAACTAGAAACTTACCCTACATTAGATGGTACATACCTTGTTAGTTTTATTAGACACGATGGTGTCAATACCTATGAAGGGTACGATGAAAATAACACAACATATGATGGTATGGTATCTACAACTATTGGTGATTTAAATGTTGGTACTGAAAAGGTTTCATTTAGTGGTAGAACTTTCTACAAAGGTTATCAAGTAACTCAAGGAAGTGATGATTGGACTGAATCATATTACTGTGAAGTGATTCAAGGAATCGATGGTTATTGGGATGATTTATTGATTGACTATGACGGACTCCCAAGAAACTTTATAATTGAAGAAGATGGTTTAGAACATTTGGTACTAAAATTTCCTAATCAACACTTGAATAATGGTGAAAATGTTAATATGTGGATTAGACTCTCAAGAGTAGGTCCTTAAATAGAAAAAGTGGTCAATCGACCACTTTTACTTTTTTAATATGTTTTGAACGTGTCTTATATTTCTAATAAACTTTTCAGGGTTTTCTTTTGCCCATTCCTTAATAGATTCGGGTAGTTTGGATTTTTTTAATTCTTCCATCACGACAACACTTAGATTCCTTTCTTTACCTCCCTTAGACTCAACCATAACGTCACCTAACGACATTAATAAGTCTCTCTTAAGTTTAGGTGTCTCAGCGGAGAAAGTTATTGAGAACTCATTATTTTCGGCCCACGACCTTAAATCTTTTAAGTTTAAAAACTTTTTCTCTTCAAAAGGGAATTTTTTTAATAACCTGTCAGGTGAAGTGTAAATACCATATATTTTCATACTAGGACTAACTAATAAAGTTATTTTGTGTTCATCCATCCCAAAGAAAACGGGTTTCTTTAAGAAGATTTTACCTAATAATCTATTAATAAGTTCAACCATAGAAGAACCCTGAGATTTTTCATTATCGTTATGTGGTGTAAAATTTCCTGACATAACTATAAATAGTCTTAATTATATTCTTCTTCAGGTTTTCTATCAGGAAAAACAATATAATATTCATTTAAAAATGATAACAACTCATCTTCATCAATAAACTGTTCATCCACCTCTTCAAGTTCATCGTTCCATGTTTCCATACCATCAAAATCCATGTCATAGTCATCAAAAATATCTGTAGTCATATCAATATTATATCCAAACTCTTCAACATAATGATATTCAATAGTATCGGATACAATATTATCATTGTTTAACACTTGAAACTCGACTTTTAGTATATTATTACTTTTATTTATATATGAACTTATAATTTCTATAATTTCCATTTCCTTAATTAAATAAATCGTTTATTTTATATACAAATATCTAAAAAATGACAAAACACCTAATAGAACTACTTGATTATGATTTTATTGACGGAACATTAAACATAATGTTTTCACTAAATAATGAAGAAGGATACAGAGAAATAGAAATTTGTGAAGGAGACTTCTCAGATTATATTGAATCAATAGGAAATTTAGAAGTATTTAGTGACGAATGGGATTACGCGACAGAAAGTCATTACACCAAAGATTGGGTCATATCATATGATGAGTATATTGAGGATTATTTAGAGAAGAATGATTTACTAGAATTTATTATTGACTACTTTTCAGATAAGGATTATCCTGAACTAATAATAGAATAATACATGAGAGTTAATACATTAATAATTGATGATTTCTATATCAATCCTGATGAGGTAAGAGAATACGCCTTAACTCAAGATTTTGATGTAGATGGTAATTACCCTGGTCATCGTACAGTCTCACATTTAGATGACGACTTAAAAGATAGTTTACAGAATTTAGTAGAACCATTTGCAGGTAAAATCACATATTGGGGAGGAGACTATTCAGGTAGTTTTCAATACACAACATCAGAAGACCGTTCTTGGATACATTCAGATAGTACCACAGGATGGGCAGCAGTATTATACTTAACTCCAGACGCACCTGTAAGTTCAGGTACTGGATTATATAAACATAAAGAAACAGGTCTTTGTGGTTGGGATAATACTAAATATACTGAGGAAGAGACTTCGTTAGCCCCTCATATGTCAGAAGCCAGAGATTATACTAAATGGGACTTAGTCGATAGATTAGGTAATAAATTTAATCGTTTAGTAATGTATCGTTCAGATAACTATCACGTATCAATGGATTACTTTGGTAAAGATAAGTATGATGGTAGATTGTTTCAGGTATTCTTTTTTACAACTGAATACTAATTATAAATTAAAATATGAAAGATTTAATTAACCCTAATTTAGACTTAAAAAAAATACATAAATCCTTTAAAGAGAAGGGTTATGTTGTTATAGATAACTACTTAAAAGATGAGGTCGCTGAAAATTTAAATAATTTCTTTAGTTATGAAATGCCCACCGATTGGTGGTCAATAGCTACGTTTCCGTCTAAAAATATTAATGGAGTTAGTTATTTTAGAAATACACCTGAAGAATACAATAACATACAGAAAGCAAGACAATACTCCACAGACTCTTTTGGTAGAAACGAATTTTCATATTCTTTTCATCGAACTTTAGATAATCATTTTGATGATTGTGATTGTACCGAATGTCAGATTAGAAAGTTTTTGGATGGTAATGAATCTCACGACTTAGTCTCAAAAGTAACTGATTTAACAATTACGGGCTCTAATGAGGTTTTCGCTGCTTGTTATGTTCCTGGTGATTTTTTATCACCACATCAAGATAGTCCTAATGGCATTATCGGATTCGTTTTACAGTTAACTAAAGATTGGAAACCTGAATATGGTGGATTACTACATTTTTTAAATGATGATGGGGATGTTGTTGAAAATGTTGAGACACCTAAATTTAATAGCTTAACACTATTTTTACTACCTGAAGATAAAGGTAAACTACATTATGTTTCCCACGTAAACCCAGGAACACCTGAGATACGATTATCCCTCACTGGTTGGTATAGGAATTAATTCGGGGTGTAAGTCAAAAACCATTTTTATTAATGTTTCTAAACAGTAACATTCCTTACCTGATTGGTCGTAAATTAATTGACCATCCACCACACTAATTATTCTAGGGTTAAATTGGTGATGTTTGTAATCCCATATTATACTATCGTTCAACCCAAAATATTCCATAATTTTTGGATTTTCATTTATAGTGGTTTGGAAAAATACTACTTCAGGAAATTCGTCATTTAAATTTTTATTTACACTTTCTATTTTATCATTAAAAGGTTTAATACTTAAAGTAGAGTCTTCTTGACCTTCCTTAAATAAAAACCATATAATCTTATGGTGTTTAGTTATGTGTTCAAATAGATTATTATCGTTTACGTTATATACCATTATCTAAAAGTTTTTCCCGTTACATTTAAAGTTATTGTACGTTTTACGCCTGAAAGTATAGGTGTGGTTCTTTGTAGTAAGTAAGATGGGAATATGACCACATCGCCGACACTAAACTTAGGTCGTAATATTTCATAACCACAATTAAACTCAGTATCCCCACCATTATATTCTTCTTTAAGAGATAAATGTAGAGTTACTGATAATTTATTAGTATTTGAATTTACTATATCAGAATACCATAAGTAATGACCACTATTATCTGTATAGGTGTTATACTCCATAAATTGATTAATACCATCCACATTAAAATTCCAACCCATTTCCTGATTAGCACTAACAGATAAATCATAAATTTTATCATAAATCCATGAAGTCTCATCATTTATTGGTAAGTAACTAACGCTATTTCTTCTTTTCATATCAACAGAAATATCGGAATAATCCAATTCGTTAATTTCTGAATCTAATTTTTCACATATTAATATTATATCATTAATTTCTTTATCATTAAATATTTCTTTATAATAGTAGTAATTTAACATATCGGGGATAGTATCGATAGTTTCGGTTTTGGCGGTAAAATTTGTTTTAGACATAGATTTCTATTATATTATTATTATCTTTATAAAATAAAAGTAAGTGACCTATGACAGATATCAATATAAGTAATTATTATTTTAAAGCCGAAAATGTTTTATTTTCATGTACTAACCTATCTCAAGTAAAAAATTCATTAAACTATATTAAACTTTATTATAAGTTAACGGGAGATTATTGTGGGTACACAATTTTAGTTAGAAAGTATCATAAACTACTAAATGAGTTAACTACGAATGATTAATCAAAAAATAATTGATAGTTTTTTATTTTATAATGAATTAGATTTACTAGAATTAAGACTTGAAGAGTTGTATGACCATGTTGACTTATTTTTAATTGTAGAGTCAACTAAAACTTTTACGGGAAAGGATAAACCATTATATTTTAAAGAGAATATTAATCGTTTTTCAAAGTGGAAAGATAAGATAAAACATTATATTGTTAAAGATACTCCAACAATAGTTAGTGAAAATATAATACAATCCCACACCACTATTGATTCTCAAAAAACTATAGAGTTCTATCGAGAGTCACACCAAAGAAACTCTATAGGTTTAGCACTAAAAGAATTAAAACTTAATTTTGAAGACATTATCATAGTTTCCGATGTTGATGAATTTCCTAATCATAAAATTTTTAACAAATTATCTGATGATTTACCATATGGTCCTGTAATTTTTAAACAAAAATGGTTAGTATGGAATACTAAATTAGAAAAAATGCATTACTGGTTAGGTTCTACCGCTTTTTATTACTCTCATTATATATCAAATAATAAAATATTTCAAAAAATTAGAGATGATAGATGGTCAGAGTATGAAGACACCCGTTTCACAATTAAAGAGAATGGGGGGTTCCATTTCTCTTGGTTTGGGGATTTTAATTTTATAAGACAGAAATTAAATGCTTTCTCACACACCGAACTATTGACTGAATTTTGGGACGATGATAATAACATCACTAACTTAATTAAAGACATGTACGCGTCGAATGGTATAGATAAAGATGGTACTACCGGTAAACTAAAACCTTTTACTCAAGATAATTATGATTTACCTAAAATATGGGATAAGATTAAAAACACAGAAATTAACATTAAACAACCAAAAATTTACGATTGTTTTTTATTTGACCATGAATTAGATATGTTAAATTTGAGGTTACATGAGATGAATAACTATGTTGACCATTTCATATTAATCGAATCTAGAAATAGTCATACAGGTAAAGATAAAGAGTTATTTTTTCAAAAACATAAAGGTTTATTTTCTAAATTTTTACACAAAATTGAACATGTAGTGATTGATTTACCAAATGAAATTTTATATGAACCTCACCCATTAGGTGTAAATGACGAGGATAATCTCAATAAATTTAGAGAAAACTATAATAGAAACGCAATAAAAGATACTTTAGAAAGAATAATACCTAACGATGATGATGTAATATTAATCTCAGATGTGGATGAAATATGGGACAATGACATACTGAGTAGACTTAAAAATAATCAAGTAACTTTTGACACTTTTAAAACTATACTTCAAAGATGGCACTATTGGAATTTTAAATGGGATTTTGAAAATATGTTTTGGCCAGGACCCGCCTTTTGTAGATGGTCTTATTTAAAGAGTACAACACCACAAAAAATAAGAAATGTTAGGTATGAACAAGAAACACATCTTAATGATATTAATGGGTGGCATTTATCATGGTTTGGTAATGTTGAATGTAATATGCATAAATTAAGAAATACCCATCACCAAGAATTAAATATACATGATAAAGAATCAGTAAGTAATATGATTAATAATGGTTACCTATTTGATGGTGAAAAAATGGTTACTTTAGAATGGGACT
>Ga0228644_1000265_pt1 | contig 17873 bp, 12 predicted proteins | sample 56DmetaG_FD_186020 | JGI IMG/M metagenome (GOLD analysis project Ga0228644, IMG submission 186020) | Seawater microbial communities from Monterey Bay, California, United States - 56D | ecosystem: Environmental > Aquatic > Marine > Coastal | place: USA: California | collected 2016-11-09
TTTTATTGAGAAAAAGAATTTATTAGTTCATAATATTCCTTCGCATGAATATCACGGTAATATTAATTTAGATGAGCAAAGCAATCGTGATTTAGATTTATTTAATTCGCTTTATATGAAGCATTTCTGGTCACCTATCTATGACTTTCACAGTTATATGATTAATATTATTACGCTACAGAATTTCTTTCAAGCAAACAAATTACCATATATTATTTTTAATTCACTTAATTTAACACCTAATTTATTAGAACCAACTAAGTTCACTGATTTATGTGAGCAATCAGATATGACAGGTGTTTATAAGCAGTTCGATATGAGCCGTATATATGAAGACCAAACGTTCTTTACGTATATGTATGACAAGAAAGCATTCTTTCCAGTCGAAGGTGATGAAAGATATATGCATCCAAACGAAGAGGCTCATGAAGAATGGGCTGAAATATTATTCCAAGATATTGAAAAAACAAAACAAGGAAAAGGATAATGAGAAAAATACTAGACATTATTCTCTGGCCATATCATGAATTTAAAAGGCGCAGAGAATTAAAAAAGCGTTTAGAGGAATTAAGAAAACGTGATCCCTTTATTTACAAGTAAAAACTCTCCAGTTGTAATGGGCATTTCAGGTGCTATCAACCATGATGCCGCAGTTGCAACCGTGCATGACGGTGAAATATTATTTGCCGGTCATTCAGAGAGATATTCAAAAAAGAAAAATGATCCAAAATTGCATCAACAATTAATTAATGATGCAATTAAATATTCTGGTAAGCCTGATGTTATTGCTTGGTATGAAAAGCCAGTGCTTAAAAAATTACGTCAATTACGTGCTGGTCAATATGATTTAGCATTTGATAGACAAGAATTACCAAAGAATTATTTAAAAAATTATCCGCAATTAGCAGGTGTTCCCGTTAAATATCAATCTCATCATTATACTCATGCCGCATCGGGTTATTTCTCATCACCGTTTGATGATGCAGTTGTAATAGTAATTGATTCAATAGGTGAATTTGAGACTTTATCATTCTGGAGAGGCAAAGGAAAAGACTTACAAAAGGTTTATTCTCAAGCATACCCTCATTCGATTGGATTATTTTATTCAGCAATGACAGCCAGACTTGGATTAAAGCCTCAAGAAGATGAATATATTTTAATGGGTATGGCCGCGTATGGGGATCCTCATAGAAAGCACAAAGGTAAAGAATTAATTCAGCATATCTATGATACTTTTGGTATTAGACATGAGAATGGTCTAGCCACTTATACTATGCAAAGTTCAAATGTTATTCATTTCGCAGAGAATTTACATCGTGGTTGTCGTTGGTTTCTACCAGAGTTAACAACAGAACAAGACCATTTTGATTTAGCCGCGGCTACTCAACATGTATATGAATTAATTTTGCGTGAGTTATTATGGAAAGCTAAACAACATTATTTCTCAGAAAATGTAGTTCTCATGGGAGGCTGTGCATTAAATTGTTCAGCAAATAGTTTAATTAAAGATTATTATAAAAATATCTGGATAATGCCTAATCCAGGTGATAGTGGTTCATGTATTGGTGTTACTCAAAAATATATGAAACAAAGAATTGAATGGAAAACACCATATCTTGGACATGATATTCCCGGAGAATATCCAACAGAAGTAGTATTAAATAATTTAATTAAATACCCAGATAGCGTATTTGGTATAGCGTCAGGACGTGCAGAGTTTGGACCAAGAGCATTAGGCAATCGTACTCTAACCGCAGACCCACGAGGCAATGCTATCAAGGATAAAGTAAATGAAATTAAAAAACGACAGAAGTTTAGACCGTTTGCTCCTATGATTTTAGAAGAGGATGTAAATGAATACTTTGACGGACCCACAGGACCATATATGCAGTTCGTAGCAAAGTGTAAGCATCCAAACGAATTCCCAGCTATTGTTCATAAAGACGGAACTTCAAGAGTTCAGACTGTGAATAAACAGCAACACCCGGATTTACATGATTTATTAACACGATTTAAGGACAAAACAGGATGTCCTATGTTGCTTAATACATCATTGAATATTAAAGGCATGCCTATCGTAAATGATGAGCAAGATGCGTTTAATTTCAGTAAATATTATCAAACTTTGGTCTTTACAAGTTTGAAATAATTTGCTATAATAGTAGTATTATATGGCAGGACAAGTATGGCGTACGATGGATTCTTCTTAACCTATAAGAATGACAGAGAAACCAACGAAAGATATGACAGGATACGAAGTAGATATCCTAACTTTCGTATGGTTAAAATTAACCTAGAAGACTGGAGTGATCCAAAAATCACACGGGCGGTTAAAGCCTGTGCGGAAGGAACAAACACCAAACACTTTTGGGTAATTGATCCTGATTGCAAAGTTGATGATAGCTTTGACTTTGATTTTCAAACAAACGAATGGGATAGTAATGTAGTACATGTCTGGAATGCTGAGGAAAGAAACGTATTTCGTACCGTTGTAGGTGTCAAGTTATTTAAAACAAGTGATATAAGCAAACAAGAAAAGAGTTATATCAGCGATGCATATTTCTTAACAGGTGAGTTCAAAGAACACAAAACAAATCAAGTAGAATATAAACCAACAACTGAAACATATGATATATTTTATTGGGACAGAGAATATGGTAAGAATAATTTAAATAAATTACGTGAAAGATTCCCTGAATTAAAAACAGTTACTGGTAATACACACGTAGAAGTTCACAGAAAGTTACGTGAGGAGTCTCGTACTGACTTTTATTATCTTGTTCTTCCAAATACAGATATATTTGATACATTTAATTTTGATTATTCTTTTGCATTTGGTCTTGATAAAGAAAATCAAAAAGTTGTTGTTTGGCAAAAGCAAAACCCCATTACTAATTTAACACGTGAATATCATGGTGTAGGACTATTTCCTAAAGATGGACCTATGTTTAATGAAAGACAATATCAGATATTTAATTTTCGTAAACAAGCAGTATACGAAAAAGATCCAATATCACGTGACTTAGAATTTCCAGTAATTCGCACAGACAATATGCATGATTTAAATCATGATGTTGATACAGATATGTATTGGTTAGTTCATAACGATGTAACAGAATTCGATAATGATTTCTATCCTTTCTCTTATGACAGAGAATTTATTCATAATTTTAAAGTTCTGACAAGTGAAGGTGCAGAAGTTCGTAATGGTGTTAGACTTGTACCAAAAATAAGTGACGAAGAAAAACAAAAAGATTTAGACACAGTTATAGGAAAATTAAAGAAAGTTCCTATTATTGAGGCAAGTACATTACATGGTGGACTACAGAAAATCAAAACATATCCAAGTTATATTCAAGATCCTGCAGTTATAGTAGATAAAGGATTTGGATTTTATCCTGACTTATATGATATGGTAAGTGCCCATGTTTTATCTAAAGGACTTGTTTATGTGGCGAGTGAATATGATTCATTTAATATTAAAAATCATGAGTTAGATGTAACGAATATTCCTGACTATGATGTATTTTTCTGGGACAAGGGCTTTGGTAAAAGAAATTATAAAGAATTAAAAGAAAAATTACCTAGACTAAAGAAATTAAAAGGCACAAGCGTAGAAGTTCACGAAAAAGCCAGAAAGAAATCAAAATATAATTATTATTATATTGTAACTCCTGATACCAGTGTATGGGATTTCAACTTTGATTATGAATTTGAGTTTTCTATGACAGAAGAAAGCAGACAACAAATAGTTGTATGGTCTAGATATGATAATAAAGATGCAGTTAGAGAATACTATGGTGTTGGTCTATTCAGAAAAGATATCGATTTATTCGATGATAAACAATATCAAAGATTTAATTTCAGAAGAAAAGCATTATACTTAGATAGTGACCAACTACGTGATGTTCAATTTGATGTTGTACGTACTAATGATTTACATGATTTAGATAATAAAATTGATACAGAAATGTATTGGTTAATACATGACGATGTAGATACATTTGATCCAAGTTATTATCCACCTAGTTATGATAGAAATATTATTCATAATTTTAATGTAGAAACAAAGAACGGTAAAGTTAGAAACGGCATAAGGCTTATACCATCATTTAATGCAGATGAAGAAAAACAAAAAGATGTAGATATTACATTAGGTAAGTTAAAAGAAATAGAGAAAGTAGAAGCAAGAACACTTGAAGAAGCAGTAGGTATTGCAAAGAATAATACGTTCTGGATGATTAATCCAGACTTAAAAGCAATCGGTAAAACAGTTGATGAGTTTTATCCTGATTTATATGAGACAGGACCTACGCATTTATGGAAATTTAAATCCAGAAGTGGAAAAGATTTAGGGTATGGAGGTATAGCATTCAGTAATAAAGATTATCATGCAGATAATATTATTTTACATGATGATTACGCCTCGAGAATACCAGATAAGCACAATATCAAAAAATACTATACACGTGATCCTTATAAAGCATTTAAGCAATCTAAAGGTAAAGTATTTTATTGGGTAGTGGATACGGCAGTAGAATTAAGAGAAGATTTTAATTTCGATTATTATCCTGACATTTATTCTATTGAAAACGTCTTTGCTTTTAAAAGCGAAGAAGGTGGAGAAGCAGGTGTGTACTTAGTTCATAGACCACATCTGGAGAAATTTAATCCAAGTGAGGAAGACTTCTCATTTGATAGATTTAAAAACATCATCAGAGTTGATGAAGTTGCAAGTAGAGTTGTAGGACATCCTGCATTCTACTTTGATGAAGGTATGTATCAAACAACGGCAAAGTATTTCCATGAACATAAAAACATTGATGTAATCGATGCAAGTAATGGTTTGTCAGATGCATATCAAAAGGCCGCAAAGATGACAAAGACAGGTTATTTCTGGGCTGTTAGTAATGATTGTGAGTTGAAAGAAGATTTCAATAAAACATTTTATGTTGACAGGCACCACAAATCTCATTTTCATGTATGGCCAAAAGAAAATCCGTACACTGGCTATGTCCATCAATATGGTGGTCTATGCCTTATTCCCACTGCCGCTCTAAAAGAGTTGAAACCAGATGATGATAAAATTCGTAAGATGAATTTTAAGAACAAGAAGCCTGTCAAATCAAAGACAGCATCATCCAGAGACATACCCTTTGATGTAGTGTTCTTATCTTATCGTGAAAAAGAAGCAGAAGAAAACTATGCTAAATTACTTTCACGTGTTCCTAATGCAAAACGAGTGCATGGTGTTAAAGGTATTTTTAATGCACATAAACGTGCATCAGAAGTAGCAGACACTAAAATGTTTTATGTACTTGACGCAGATGCTATTTTATTAGATGAGTTCGATTTCGAATACTTTCCTACAGTATGGGATGAAGATGCAGTTCATGTTTGGAAATCTAAAAATCCTATTAATGGATTGATATATGGTTTCGGTGGACTTAAGCTATTTCCTACACAGCTATTGCGTGATGCAAAAGATTGGAACATTGACTTTACAACATCTATTTCAGATAAATTTAAACCTATGCCAGTAGTTGCAAACTACACAGCATTTAATACTAATCCATATGATACTTGGAAATCAGCGTTTAGAGAATGTACTAAATTGAGTTCAGGTATTATTCATAATCTAAAAGCAGATGAGGATAAAGAACGATTAGATATTTGGTGTACTGTCTCAGATGACAATGCAAAGTATGGAAAGTATTCAATAGCAGGAGCAAATGCAGGCAGAAAGTTTGGCAGTGAGAATGCAGACAACCCAGAAAAATTGGGATTAATTAACGACTATGACTGGCTAACAGGACAGTTCAGGAAGGAGTTCGATAATGAGTAGTATACAAGAGCGAAGAAAAGCAAGATACTCGAAAAAGAAAATAGTCTCTAATGATGACTTATATAAGTCTAATGACACTAGTTACAGTATTGATTCAGAGGTAGAAGACACCTCAACGAACAGGAATGTAATTATTGAAAAAGCAAGAGAGGCTCGTAAAAAAAGAAGAAAGAAACTATCGGTAGCTGAATATGATTATCAAAAAATGGCTGTAGATTTTTCTAAAGAAAATGTATCACAACAGTTATACAATTATAGATGTGCAATGGAATATTTGGCGCATGTCAATCTACAAAGTTCAAGCACAGACTTAATTGTGGATAGATTTAAAAATGTGATATATGATTATCCAAATGTAGATATCAGTTCATTTGCAAATAAACATAATGCTAAACTACACACATGGCTTATACAACAAATGCAATATGCATATGGACAAAAGTATCTTGGTGTGCTATACATTTTAAATGGTGGCATGGGATTATTAGGTTCTATGTTTCTTGATACTACGTTAAGATATGAAAATATTCGTTCATTTGATTTAAATGGTACATGTCAGTTTTTAGCAGATGAATTTATGAAAGATGAATTATTAAAAGATTGGCGTTTCAAATCATGTCAAAAAGATTTATTTGATATTGATTACGCCTCAAATGTATTTCAAGTAAGGTTACAAGACGGAAAGTTAAGTACGCCTTATGATGAGATTCCAGGTACTATTATTAACACACATGTTAGTCACATGACTAACTACCAAGACTGGTGGAATATGATACCAGATACTAAACGTGTTGTAGTAGTTGGAGAGACAGGAGATGTACCAAGACCGTTTCCAAGTTCTCAAAACTTCAATTTAAAGTTTCCAATGAATTTTGAACAATATTCGGGAGTAATTACAGTTGAAGATAAGCAGTACTTTATGAAGATAGGAATGAAATAATTATGTTGCCATACCAAATTATAGACAGACTTAATCTTTTATATGGTGCTAATCGTCCTATGTTGGGAGAAGTTGAAAGACTAGTCAACACAGAGGAACTTAGCAGTGCCTTTACATTGTCTAGTTATTTTCTAGGTAAAAAGCATAGGGCAAATATTAATGCTCTAATGAATTTGATTTATGAGAGACAAAGTGATGATAACATATTCGTCCTGTTTAAAGTGTTAAATCGCATTTCTCATAATGAAGATTCGTTAGATGCATTAAGAAATTTTATGGCAGTAGATAAAGTTGATAGAAAATCAATGTATCTATTGTTCAGAGTTCTCAATGGAATGTATCCAGACAAAACAGAAATATTAGATGATTTTAAAAATATTGTTTGTGCAGAAGAAGGTGAGTTCGATAGAGATTTAATATTTTTAGTATTTAATTTATTAAATCAATTAATTGATGATGAAGAAGGTCTAAGTGCATTAAAGAATACATGTGGAACAAAAGACTTTGTTACTTGTCAGACTGAATTGTTATTCAGATTAATAATGAATTTAGATAATAAATCAGAAGAAACATTAGATGCTATCAAAAATTTAATTGCAGTTGAAACTGAACCTGATTTGTTTTTATTGTTTAAAGTAATTCAAGCATTAGATGAATCAAATGAGAATATTGCACTGGTTAAATCAGCAACAATATTTAAAACAAAGATATATGAATTAGTTAATGAATTGACTGAATATAAGTTTACTATTCCAAACAATCTCAAAAAGATGTGTAATAGATTTGAAGGTCCTGCTTTGACTGATGCATTTAGTCGAGGACAACTACAATCTAAAAAATGGTTGATTGATGTATTGAATGATAAGAAAATAAAAATAGGCAATTCGATTTATGTTTGTGCAGGTTGGTACGGAGTGTTACCAGCATTATTATTTGAAAGATACGATGTCGAAGGACATATCTGGAGTTTTGATATAGATCCTAGTACAGATAATCCAGCAGATACCTTGAATAAAGAATATATTATTGACGGAATGAAGTTTAAATCATTTGTAAAAGATGTCGCAGAATTGAAGTTTGATAAGGAAACACTACCAATAACCCATTATAAATACTCAGATGCAATAAATTTTGAGGCTATGAAAAGTACTCATGAAATTGATAAACCTACGTGTATTATTAATACAAGTTGTGAACATATTGCAGAATTTGATAAATGGTGGAATGCTATTCCAAAAGGAACGCTAGTGATATTACAAAATAATAACTTTGTAGAACATGATGATGAGACAGTTGTTAATACAAAGACAAATGTAGATAGTTGGGCAGAAGAACTTAAACTATCTAAAGAAATATTTACTGGAACACTTGAATTAGAACATTATAATCGTTATATGATTATTGGGGAGAAATAGTGAAAAAAGAATGGAAAGAAATGTTAGATGTTTCATCTCATATGATGAATAACGGTCTAGCACACAGAAAAGCATGGAAGAAAGCATTAGTAGAGCACCAGAAAACAAGTGCGGATACTAGTAACTTTTGTGTGGCTCCTTTTGTTCATATGTATGTACATGGTAATGAAGGATCACGTGTTTGTTGTATGTCTACGGAACAGACCTTACCCACTAAAGATTTAGATTTAGATTTAAAAAAGCGATGGAGCAATGAATACTACAAAGATTTTAGAAAAAAGTTCTTACGTAATGAAAAGCCTGATGTTTGTGTAAAGTGTTATGATTTAGAAAAAGCAGGTGGCAAAAGTGATAGAATGAATTTCAATGATACTTATCTAAAACATGTAGAACCAAATATAGAGACAGGAAATCAATATAACGCTCCTATGGATCTAGATGTAAGACCTGGCAATTTATGTAACTTAAAGTGTCGTATGTGTGGCCCAGTATCAAGTTCTCAGTTAGAAAAAGAAATACAAGAACATCAAGGGCTGTTAGGCTTTTTCATGGGTAAAAGCGGAATAAGAAAAACAGATGTATTAGCAAACGAACACAACATAGAATTTTTATTACAAGCCGTAGACAAGGGTAATAGAATTAAGTTTTTAGGTGGGGAACCTACTATCATGCCAGAGGTTGATAAATTTTTAGATATATTAATTGAAAAAAAATACTTTGATGTGCCTTTACATTTTACGACAAATTGTACAAACAATAATAAAAGGTTTACAGATAAGTTGGCAAAGTTTAATAGTATTGCTTTTAATTATAGTATTGACGGTACAGACAAAGTAGTAGAATATATAAGAACACCAGTTAAATTTTCAACAATCAATACGACAGTTCCAATATATAATAAAATTGCAAGATATAGCAAACTTGATTCTTCACCAGATGCAGAAATTAGTTTTACATGGCAAGCCTATAACTTTTTTAATTTATATGATACAGTTCAATGGGCAAAAAGTCATGGAGTGCCAGTTAGACCAGAAGTTCTTAGAACGCCAGAGTGGGCTTCAATAAGATGCATACCATTAAATATTAGAAAACCATACTTGGAGTACTTAATAACTACCTTTGAAACTTGGAACGATAGATATTCCAAAAGAGTTTTACCTGCATTAAGACATGTATTATCAGATGAAACTGAATATCATCCAAAACATTTCGCCAGAGCAACAAAAAGATTTGATATAGCAAGAAATCAACACATAAAGGATTATATTCCACAGATATGGGATATAATACAAAAGGACTATGATGATTTACAAATATGAAGATGTAAGAGCCATACACTTAGAAATAACTGAAAAGTGTCAAGCCGCTTGTCCTATGTGTGATAGAAACGTACATGGTGGCAAAGATAATCCTAATCTTGGTATGCATGAATTATCATTACTAGATATTCAAACTATGATGCCTCCACATTTCGTAAAGCAGTTAGAAAGAATTTATATGTGTGGTAACTTTGGTGACCCAATCGTTGCTAAAGATACACTAGAAGTATTTCAATACTTTCGTTCACAGAAGCGAGAGTTAACGCTGGGAATGAATACCAACGCTGGTGCAAAGAAACCAGAGTGGTGGAGAGAATTAGCAAAGACCTTAGGTAACTGGAGTTACGTAAAGTTTGGGTTTGATGGTTTAGCAGACACAAATCATTTATATAGACAAAACGTTAATTGGGATATAGCATGGGAAAATGCGGTAGCGTTTATTGAAGCAGGTGGTAAAGCACATTGGGATTATCTAATCTTTGAACACAATGAACATCAAGTAGAAGAAGCCAGAGCATTAGCAGAGAAGACAGGCTTTAAGAAGTTTATCCCAAAGAAGACAGGTCGTTTCTTTTCAACGATGAGACAAGTAAAGAAAGACGAACACCAAGCACAAAATAGAAAAGGTTCTGAGACACAGTTGTTGCAACAACCAAAGGAAGTTAAGTATCAAAACAAAGCATTAGATAAGATTAAACAAATAGAAACAAAGCATGGTTCGTTAGAAAAGTATTTTGATAATGTACAAATCAGTTGTAAAGTAGCAGAAGAAAAGAATATGTATGTTAGTGCAGAAGGATTAATTCTTCCTTGTTGTTGGGTAGCTGGTAATATGTATAAGTGGTGGCAGAAGCCAGGAGAAAATCAAGTATGGGAACTTCTACAACAGTCAGGCGGTAAAGATGAATTCAATGCAAAGAAACATGGTATAAGATATGTTTTAAACAATGAATACTTTTCTCATAGATTAGTAGACAGTTGGAGTAAACCAAATACACATGCAGGCAAACCAATGGTATGTTCGCAGAAATGTGGTAAAGAGTTTGATGCATTTGCGGAGCAGTTTAAGTAATGCAAGAATTAAAGTTAATCAAAGAGGCTAATACAGATTACTTGAAAAAGTATAACAGATATGAATCTGTTATGGGTAATAATGCCTTTCAGATTGATTGGATGATTGGAAATACTTGTAATTATGCCTGTACTTATTGTGATGATAGGTTTCATGATGGTTCTGTTCCTTGGCCAGATGTAGACACTACAGTAAAATTTATAAAGAAATTAACAGACCATTATAGAATTCATGCACCAGGTAAAAGAATACTTTGGAATATGCTAGGGGGTGAACCTACTGTATGGCCTAAGTTTAATGATGTATTCGCAGAAGTAAAAGAATATGACCCAAGTTGTATTGTTAGAATGCTTACAAATGGTTCAAGAACATTAAGATATTGGGAAAAGAATGCAAAAATATTTGATGATGTTATAATAAGTTATCATCCTGAACGTGCAGACTATAAACATTGTACCGAAGTTGCAAACATATTAGCAAAAGCAGGAACAGAAGTTTCAATACAGACATGCTTATATCCTCCTCTTATGGATCAGTGTCTAGAAGCATGTAAGTATTTTCATGAGAATTCATTGGCTGGAAGTCATTTAGCTAAAGCATTACAAGTATCATTAGCCAGTCATGAAACATTTCAATATGATGAGAAGAAATTAAAAGAAGCATATAGTTATGACGGTGAGCCAAAGAGAATATCTGATGGAGTAGAAACAGACGAAGATTTTGAATATCATACAAACAAAAAGAAGTTTAAAAGAAAAGTATTTGGTAACATGACAAGATTTATCAATACTGATACAGGCGAAGTTGAATTACTACAGAGTTCTAATATACCAATGTCAGGTGGTTACAATACTTGGAAGGGCTGGAAATGTATGATAGGAATGGAATCATTAGTTATTGGGTTAGACGGAACAGTTACTAGTGGCAATAGTTGTTTTTATGATTTAAAACACGGAAATATACATGAACCAGATAATGTAAAATTTCCTACTGATGGTCTGATATGTCCACAAACATGGTGTAGTTGTATAGCAGATACAGAAATAACGAAATTTAAGGTGAAATAAATACAGTATGTCCAAGAAAAACAATCCAGAATTAGAAAAGAATTTAAATGAATTCGTTAGAAGAACAGGCGCACCAACAAAGACCTTCTGCTTATTGCCTTGGGTTCATTTGAGTACAAGACCTAATGGACATATGCGTGTTTGTTGTACAGCAAATGCAAGTTCAGTTGGTCCTACAAATGATAAAGAACATGGCGGAGAAGTAGGAGTTCTTAAACAAGCGGATGGTAAACCTGCTAATTTAAATGTTACAGATTTAATGTCTAGCTGGAATAATGATTACATGAAAAATGTCCGTAAGCAGATGTTGAATAATGAAATGCCACCGAGTTGTATGAAATGTTATAAAGAAGAAGATGCAGGTCATATGTCTAAAAGATATTGGGAGACAGAATACTGGTCACGTAGAGTTGATATGCAAGAAATACTTGATGAGACAGCGGAAGACGGTTCTATTCCTCCTAAGATTAGATACTTAGATTTGCGTTTGGGTTCTAAATGCAATCTTAAATGTATTATGTGTTCACCACATGATAGTTCGATGTGGGTTAAAGATTGGTTAAAGTTACACCCAATTATTGAAAATGAGTCATTAAAAGAAACTATGCAATGGGGTAACAAAGGACAGATAGATGGTGCCACATATAACTGGCATAAGCGTAATACTGAATTCTGGGATCAATTATATGAACAAATCCCACACATGAAGCAGTTATACTTTGCTGGAGGCGAAGCAACGATTATCGAAGAACATTATACATTACTAGAAAGAGTTGTTGCAGATGGGTATGCTCCTGGTATTGAGTTAAGATATAATTCAAATGGATTAGAAATGCCACAACGTTTATTTGACTTGTGGAAACAATTCAAGCGTGTACGTTTCCATTATAGCGTGGACAGTATAGGTTTGATGAATGATTATATACGTTATCCAAGTGAATGGGAACACACAGTAAAGCAGTTTCATTTGTTAGATAATACAGGACCTAATGTAGAAGTTACTGTAGCATGTGCAGTTCAGGCTCTTAATATATATTATCTTCCTGACTTTGTTAAGTGGAAGATTGAACAGAATTTTAAAAAGATTAACTTATGGCCACTAGGTGCAGGTATGATTAACTATCACTTTGTTTATCATCCACCGCATTTAAACGTTAAGGTTTTACCTAAGTGGTTTAAAGAAATGACAGTTGCAAAGTATGATAAGTTTATTGAATGGCTTGATGCAAACTGGGATAAATGTGATGGCGTCACAAACTATGATGAATGGAAAAATGCAAACTATGGTATTAAAAGATTAAGAGGTATGTTATCATTTATGAATAGTGGTGATTGGTCTAGACAACGTATGCCAGAATTTATTGAGTACATCAATAAGATGGACGGTATAAGAGATACAAATTTCAGAGATGTGTTTCCCGAGATGGCTCCTCTATTAGATTGGACACCAGAAGATGGCGAAGACTGGGACGGAGAGTTCGATGATAGATTATTAAAAGAGTTAGAAGACTCAGGATTTCATGTTAATCAGCAGGAGTTAGACATTGACAAGTAATTATCCAGACATAATAGAAAAAGAATTTAATGACAGACACAGTTATAGTTTTGATACTATGCCAGGTTCATATGTCGATGCTATGATGAATGAACCTAGATTTCCAGAACAAGCAAGATTTAGAAAAGCAAAATGGATTACACACGAAAGCGGTATTCCTTGGTTAGTACTAAATCTACCAGAGTTTGATTGGAAAGCATGTTATGATGAGGCTATGTCAGTTTATGATGAGGCTATTCAGCATCGTTCAAATGATTATGATGAGAATGACCCAAATGATTACGGACACAGAGGCTGGCGTAGTTTAACACTACATGGTTTAGGTAAGCATGTATCACAGCATTGGGACAGTAAAGATGTGCGTGAAGCAGGTTATGTCTATGAGAATGAACAAGAGGCAAGAAAAGCATATCACTGGACAGAGATTTCGGATAAATGTCCCAAGACAGTTGAAATGATTAAAAGCATTCCAGGGTATCAATCGTTTGATAGAGTTCGTTATATGTATCTTGAACCAAGAGGCTTTATCACACCACACAAAGATATGGAACATAATAAGTTAGGCCCATTGAATATATCTTTAAATAATCCTGATAATTGTTATTTCAAAATGATTGACGATAATGCATATGTTCCTTGGCGTCCTGGTCGTATGATTAAGATGAATGTGGGACACAGACATGCAGTTGTAAATGATACGGATGAAGTAAGAGTTCATATGATTGTTCATGGACAATACGGTGGCAAAGAATATGAAGATATAATTTTAAATAGTTGGGAAAGTGTTAATGAATAATAATCAACGGTCAACAAATTTCTTAAAACAAGTTAGATGTGCAGTGCTTGATACTAGTCATAGCATTAACGACAAAGAAATATCTACTTACATGAGACAAACAACATATAATTTTTTAAGAAATAATTACAGTCATTACAAGTTTAAAATCTATGAAGGTAACAGTGTAGATAGAATACTATATGATATAAGAAAAGATCCCGGAGAAGAGGATATATCTTTAGTTGTAATTCAAGCATATGGTAATATATTATATGACACATGGAAACCACTAGAGCATGGTTATAGTTTATTCAGAGAATACTGTAACAATGAATGGATTGATATGGCAGATGCCAATAAGTTTCTTATTATGGGACACATACTTGATGAAAGAGAAACAAAAGACAGATGGTTTAGATTACACGAACAATGTTTTATTATTAATTACAAGATGTGGAAACAATTAGGGTATCCTAAATTTGGTGGGTACGACACAGACCCAGTAGAAGTAAGAGAAGCAATTCGTAGTAAACATAATATACATGATGAGCATACACCAACATATTTGTCACCAGGTACAGAAACAATAACTATTACTAAAAGAGGCTTTGGTTGGAACTTTATTAATGAAAGTTTAAAGTCAGGATTAGCAGTTCTTAATTTTGATGAACAAGCACGTAAGACTAAAACCTACTTGTATCCTGAAATAAAAGAAGACCAGGAAGAATTTAAACAGTTTTTTAGAGAAGATTGTGCAAACTTCAAACCTAACGAAAGTAATTTAGGGCAAACAAAAAAAGAGTTTTTAGAATATCAAAGCTATACAGTTCAACGTTCTCCAGAAGCAATCTGGGTAATGAACACAGAAAGCGTTAACGATGTAATATTTGTTCCCAGAAAATATCCACTAAAGAATTTGTATTCAGTGGCGGCAGGTTTTAAAACATTTGCATTCTTAAAAAACTGGAATAGAGATACAGTTGTAGAAGATGTTAATATAAACTATTTTGATATTTCTCCACAGAGTTTGAAAGCAAGAGAATGGGTTCACAAAGAATGGAATCCACAAAACTTTGATGAGTATTTAGATTATCTTTATGAAGAATGGTATCAACCAGATAAAGCATTAATATCAATCTATGAAGATTTTGATTTCTTATCTCCTAACTGGCAGTCAGAAAGAGAACAAGCAAAGGAAGCCTATAAGAATAGTATTCTGAGAATATTTGATACAATGGAAGACTGGTATGATATGCATGAAAGAGTTAAAGATAATAACATAACGTATACAGTAGCAAATCTTTGCAGAAACTATCAACCACTAATTGATATGATACAACCACATGAAGAAGGAAAAGATAGTGTAGTTTGGAGTAGCAATTATATCACTACAAGATACACAACTTGGATAATGTCATATGAAGAACGCAGGGATATCTATCAGGAAGTTGTTAGAAAGATGCATGAAAAGAATCCTAACATAAGATTACATAGTGCAGATTGGGATGGCACGCCTACTAAAGGTATGTCATTAGAAGAAATAACAAACGCATATAAGTTGGATGAAAAAACATTTTTACAATGGCGACAGAGAAGAAACTAAAATATATTAAATTTGAAATAGGTGTTTTGCATTTAGAATTAACTTCTAGATGTAATGCTCTTTGTCCTATGTGTGCTAGAACAACAGGGCTAGACCATGATGGTGAGTTACTTAAAAAGCGTGACGATTTACCTTTAATAGATACAGACCCACAGTTGTTACATAATATGCTTGAAGATATGAAACCCTTTGTTCCTAATCATGTTTTTATCAATGGTAACTTTGGAGATCCAATTATGTATCCTCATCTATTGGAAGTAATAAAAATGTATAAAGATGCAGGTGTGCCACAGATTACACTTAGTACAAACGGAGGAGTACATAAAGAAGATTGGTGGATAGAGTTAGCAAACATTATGAAAAAACCTGACAAGGTTATATTTGCTATTGACGGATTAGAAGATACAAATCATTTATACAGAGTGAATACTAAATGGGACATTATCATGCGTAACGCAAAAGCATTTATAAATGCTGGTGGGATAGCAAGGTGGGATTATATTGCATTTGCTCATAATGAACATCAAATTGAAGAAGCTAGACAATTAGCAGAAGAAATGGGATTTGTAAAATTTAGATATAAGAAATCTAATCGTTATGTCATACCTAAAGATTACAGTGCAGATCCAGATAGTCCTAGAGAAGATGAAACAATAGAAAAGAAAACTACAATCAGATTTATTGCTAAACAGCATGTAAAGAAGGACAACAAAACAGAGACAGTTTTACAGGCACCAAAGAAAACAGAGGCATCAAACACTACAAAAAACTTTGATAAGATACTTAAACAGCATAAGACATTTGACAATTATGTAAAGACAACACAAATAGATTGTCAGACAGCAAGAGACAAAAGTATATTTGTAGATTACAAAGGTAAAGTTTGGCCTTGTTGTTGGCAAGGACATTATTATAGTTCAGTGGGCGAAGATAAAGGTTCGCAACGCAGAATAGATGATAGAATTGAATTAGAAAATAAGTATGGAAAAGACTTTAATGACTTGAAAAAGCATTCAATATTTGATATACTTAGTACAGAATACTATAACCATGACTTAGTTGAAAGCTGGTCAAACGAAAGTAATAGATTATATATTTGTGGCAAAACATGTGGTAAAGATTTAGACTTTAGAGGTAATAGTAAAAAGAATTATGAAGATACGGAGATGAATGAATATGCCGAGTGATACGTTTTGTATATTACCCTGGATTAATATATCAACACGTGCAAATGGAGATTTGCGTGTATGTTGTCATGCCAATCAAGGACCAACACGAGGTATATACAAGAAGGAAGATGGAACAAATTATAATTTAAACTCAGATAAAATTACTGATGCAATAAACTCTCCACTAGCAAAAGATATTCGTAAGACAATGTTAGATGGTAAGTGGCATCCAGAATGTATCAGATGTTTGCGTGAAGAAAAAGCTGGAATGAAATCTCGTAGAATTAATGACGGTGAAAGATTTGAAGGTCATATAACATGGGACGAAGCAGTAGAACATACAAGCGAAGATGGTACAATAGATTTAGATAAAGTTAAACAGACATACTACGATATTAGATTAGGTAACTTTTGTAATCTAAAATGTCGTATGTGTTCACCAATGGACAGTAGTTCTTGGTATGAAGATTATGTAAAAATGTGGGGTACAAATAAATTTACTGATACACATGGTATCGTTGAAATGTATAAAAACAACAAAGGTAAATTTACTGCACATGATTACGATTGGGTTAAGAAGAATAATTTCTGGGAGAATTTAAAAGAAACCGCTGAAGGAATGAAACATGTTTATCTTGTTGGTGGTGAACCTTTAATTATTGAAGAACATTATGATTTCTTAAAATATTGTGTAGAAAAAGATTACGCAAAAGAAATGACACTAGAGTACAATACAAACTTAACAAACATCCAACCTCGTGCTTTAGAGTTATGGTTGAACTTTAAACAAGTTCAGTTTGGCATATCAATGGACGGTATAGGAGATACATTAGAATATGTACGAAATCCGTTGAAGTCTAAACTAATGGAAAGAAACTTGAAAAAGTTAGATGAAGTAGGACTAGAGAAACTAAACTTTAGAGCCTGGATAGCATTCACTATTGGAGCATTGAATGCCTTTCATTTTACTGACTTTATCAAATGGAAATTAGAACAAGACTTTTCTATTATATCTCCAATGCTAAAGAATAATCCTAAGCCGTTTATAAACGCTCATCCAATTCATAGACCATACGAATTGTCTACCCGTTTCTTACCAGTAGATGTTAA
>Ga0228644_1000293_pt1 | contig 16748 bp, 15 predicted proteins | sample 56DmetaG_FD_186020 | JGI IMG/M metagenome (GOLD analysis project Ga0228644, IMG submission 186020) | Seawater microbial communities from Monterey Bay, California, United States - 56D | ecosystem: Environmental > Aquatic > Marine > Coastal | place: USA: California | collected 2016-11-09
ATAATTAAAATTTCACTGATACCAGATCCACTTGAATTCATTTTATTCTCCTTTTGCTGTGATGTTGTTAATTGTGTTAAGCTAGTTATGCAAGATAGAGAATAATTAATACTTTTTTAAAATTTGTAATTTAATTCAATGAGGATATTATTGTGATAAAGTACGATAAAAAAGTTTGGGCTTGGATGTTATATGATTGGGCTGCTCAACCATATAGCACGTTACTAATTACTTTTATATTTGCGCCATATTTTACGTCTGTTGTTGTTGGTGATCCAATTCTGGGTCAGTCTCTTTGGGGGGCAATGACTGCAATTGTTGGCCTTACGCTTGCAATACTTGGTCCAATATTGGGTGCTATTTCTGATACAGGCGGTTTTCGAAAAAAGTGGATTGTATTTTTTTCTGTTTTGTATGTTTTAGGTGCGATTAGTATTTGGTGGGCTGTTCCAGGAATGGAATCTGTAAAAAGTATTTTGATCTTATTTGGAATAGGAATGCTTGGAATGGAACTATCACAAATTTTTGTAAATTCCATGCTTCCTGAAATTTGTTCAAAAAATGATATTGGGCGACTTTCTGGCAATGGTTGGGCGCTTGGATATGTTGGCGGATTATTACTGCTTTTCATATCATTATTATTCTTTGCTGAAAATAATGCAGGTCAAACACTTTTAGGAAATTCGCCTATATTTGGATTGGATGCAAATGCTCGTGAAGGGACTAGATCAATAGGGCCATTAACAGCTATGTGGTATGTTTTATTTATGATGCCATTTTTTTTATATATTCCAGAAAAGAGAGTAAAAATTTCACAAAAAATAATTTTTACGGCTCTTGGCGATTTATGGCGGTCAATCAAAAAATTACCCTCTAATAAAAGCCTTACTTCTTATTTAATATCTTCAATGTTTTATCGTGATGCCCTCATAGGTATTTATTCATTTGGTGGAATTTATGCGAGTGGAGTACTGGGTTGGTCAATAACACAAATTGGAATTTTTGGAATCGTAAGTGGTATTGCTGCTGCAATTTTTACTTTTCTAGGTGGTTTTGCAGATAAATATTTTGGCTCTAAACGTGTTATAATATTCTGTATATGTACATTGATTATAGTATGTATTCTAATTGTAGGAACATCTCGGGATGTTTTTTTTGGAATTAGTCTTGATGAATTTAGCTCTTTTCCCGACAAATTATTTTTGATTTGTGGGGTTGCTATAGGTGCAGCAGGCGGTTCATTACAATCAGCCTCTAGAACGATGCTAGTTTTGCAGGCAGATAGAAATAGAATGACTGAAGCGTTTGGATTATATGCCCTGACTGGACGTGCCACGTCGTGGATGGCGCCTGCTTTAATTGGATATGTAACCTTCATTAGTCAAAATCAACAACTAGGTGTCTTGCCTGTAGTGGTACTTTTTATAATTGGGTTATTTCCATTAATTTGGGTAAACACAATTTAATGTTCAGATTAAAAATTCTATTGATGATTTCTTGTTTAGCTTGCAGCGTTCAAGTTGCTTTTGCTGAAAAGCAAGCACGTTATTTATTAGGTGCTATGCCATTACCATCAAACCAATTTCCAAACTCATATGGTTCATATTCAAAAGGATGCTTGGCTGGAGGTCAAGCTATGTTGGAAAGTGGACCAACCTGGCAAGTTATGCGATTGTCTAGAGGTCGTAATTGGGGACATCCAAATATGATATCTTTTTTAGAAAGATTAAGTAAGGCTGTGGCTAAAGAAACAAGTTGGAACGGAATTTATATTGGTGATATTTCACAACCAAGGGGTGGCCCAATGATTTCAGGTCATGTCTCTCATCAAATGGGTCTTGATGTTGATATATGGATGTTGCCAGCAAAAAACTTAAATTTAACTAAGTCTGAGCGAGAAAGTATTTCTTCAATTGATGTTAGAGCTAAAAACAAAAAAAACATAAGCTCCAATTGGACTCAAGATCATATGGAGATTTTAAAGTTATCTGCAAATGATCCAAGTGTTGATCGTATTTTTGTAACAGCTCCAGTTAAAATTTACATGTGCAATCATGAATCTGGCAATAGGGATTGGCTGCAAAAAATACGTCCATATTGGGGACATAATTTTCATTTTCATGTAAGGTTAAAATGTCCAAATGAAGCTTCGTTTTGTAAAACGCAAAAGCCAACTGTTCAATATCTATCAAAGGGTGGAATAGGCTGTGATGAAACTTTAAATTGGTGGATTACAAAAGCTTTAGAACCTATCAAAATAGACCCTAATAAGATTACACCTAAATCTAAAAAACACCCAAGAGAATACACTATGGCTGATTTGCCTAAGCAATGTATTGCAGTATTGAATAGCGAATAATTTTTAACCCATATATTAAAATTCTATTTCGAAGTTTCATTGCAGGGATCGCTTCTTATCTCTATAGGGTTTAAAGAATATTAGAATCTTAAGTCTTGGAGAAGTAATTATGTCAAACTCTCAATTGGAAACTGCCATTGAATCAGCTTGGGAAGCGCGCGATGAAATTTCATCTGCTACAATGGGGGAAACTCGTGATGCAATCGAAGCAACGCTTGAAGCACTAGATAGTGGGAAATTACGGGTAGCTGAGCCAAAAGAAAATGGTAATTGGCATGTAAATCAATGGGCCAAAAAAGCGGTTCTTTTAGGTTTCAGAATTCAAGATATGGAAATCCAAGAAGGTGGCCCACAAGGTGGAACTTGGTGGGACAAGGTAGACAGTAAATTTAGAGGCTGGAATGCATCTGATTTTCAATCAGCTGGGTTTCGTGCTGTCCCAAATTGTATAGTTAGAAAATCTGCATATATTGCTCCCGGCGCGGTATTGATGCCATCATTTGTTAATCTGGGTGCTCACGTAGGTGAAGGAACAATGGTTGATACTTGGGCCACTGTTGGTTCATGTGCGCAAATTGGTGCAAATGTTCACCTTTCTGGTGGAGTTGGTATTGGTGGTGTTTTAGAGCCAATGCAAGCTGGTCCGACTATAATTGAAGATAATTGTTTCATAGGTGCAAGATCTGAAGTGGTTGAAGGTTGTATTGTCCGTGAAGGTTCTGTTTTGGGCATGGGAGTATTTATTGGACAATCAACTAAAATATTTGATCGTGAAAGTGGAGAGATTACTTATGGTGAAGTTCCATCTGGATCTGTTGTTGTAGCTGGGTCTCTACCTTCTAAAGGTGTAAATCTATATTGTGCAGTGATTGTAAAAAAGGTTGATGCTAAAACGAGATCAAAAACATCAATAAATGAATTATTACGTGATTAAGCTTTTGAGATTTAATTTTGTGTTAACGCTTCCCTCATTTATGAGGGTTATTTATAGTTTATCATATGACAGACAAAAAAATAAAACGACCTCAATTGGTATTCACTCTATTAGTTGAAGTCGGCCGTAATCCTAATGATGGATTGCCAAAAGGTGCTACTGGCGGTGCAATTATGTGCTTTGCATCAGGAGTTGATGAACCAGAAGCAGTCCGAGAAACAGTCGCTATCTTGAAGCAAGCTGATTTAGCACCTTTGGATGTAACTGGTTATGGTACTTTAGATGAGCGCCTTCAAGAGGGACATGATATAAGCGAAGAAGAACGTAAACTCATGCAACAGGCACTGGATGAAAATTCTGTTATTGTTTATCAGCGCACCCCTTTTTTTGAAGAAAAAAAGAACCAGCCCAGTGATACACATCACTGATATTTTTTAATATATATATAAATAACGTATATGTAATATTTTTATTGGGAAGTAAGATTAATGCTTAATATTTTCTTTGATTTAGATGGGACATTATTAGATAGTCAGTCTGGAATAATCCAATCACTACAACATGCATTAATTGAAACAGCAGGAATTGAACCAAGTTCTGATGAATTACGGGGCATGATTGGTTCTAGCTTGCCACACATTTTGGCCAATTTTCTTGGACCACATGGTGAAGTAGCGGAAGCTATAAATTTATATCGTGAATTTTACCAAGAAGAGGCAATGTTTGATGCCGAAATTTATGATGGTGTTTTTGAAATGTTTGATACATTGATCACAGCCGATGTGGGCTTATTTATTACAACATCTAAACCTCATGCTTTTGCCAATCAGGTAGTTCAACATTTTGGGATATCGGATGCTGTTACTCATGTTTTTGGATCTGAGTTAGATGGAACCAATTCCGACATATCATCATTGTTACAATTTGCTTTAGATGAAACGGGTTTTGACCCTAGAAAATGCATAATGGTAGGTGATCGCCAAATGGATATTTTTGGTGCAAAAAATAATGATATTAATAATATAGGTGCACTTTGGGGCTATGGTGAAGCTGATGAATTGCGAATGGCTGAAGCTGATATGCTTGCTGGACACCCTGAAGAGTTAGCAGAAATCTCATTTGATATGATGGGATTAGATTTAGATTAGAATAAAGGTGTATTAAAATGGATGGATTTTTATCCATCCATTTTGTTGTTGTTTTAAACTTCAAATTTTAAAGCACTGACAGTTTGGAATATGCCAGTTTTTTGGAGACTTTCCATAGCATTTTGATTTGGAGCACAATCCAGATAGAGTAAAGCTATTGCATCTCCACCAATATCTTTTCTACCTAATGTAAAGTTAGCTATGTTTACTTCATGTTCGCCCATAGTTTGACCTAATGTGCCAATAATACCAGGGATATCTTTGTTTGTAGTGTACAGCATGTGAGAACCCACTTCTGCATCGATATTAATGCCTTTAATTTGGATAAAGCGTGGTTTTCCATCACTGAAGACAGTACCAGCAACTGATCTTTCACGTTCCTTTGTCTTAACAGTTAGTTTTATATAACTGTCAAATACACCTGATTTTTCTTGTGTGGTATTGGAAACTTTTATTCCCCGATCAGTAGCAATTATAGGGGCAGATACCATATTTACGTCTGGATTCTGTGCTTGCATTACCCCAGCAATCGCAGCAGAAGCCAACGCTTTGGTGTTCATGTCTGCAACCTTACCATCATATGTAATATTTATTTCTGTGATTGGTTCATTTGTTAATTGACCAGCAAAAGCTCCCAGGTGTTTTGATAATTTTACAAACGGGCCTAATATCGGGGCTTCTTCTGCAGTGATCGATGGCATGTTTATTGCATTAGATACGGCGCCATTGTTTAAATAGTCGCTAAGCTGTTCTGCAACTTGAAGTGCAACATTTTCTTGTGCTTCAGTTGTTGCTGCTCCTAGATGGGGAGTTACAACAACATTTTTTAAATTAAACAATGGACTATTTGTTGCGGGTTCGACTGAAAATACATCAAATGCTGCGCCTGCTACATGGCCTGAATTAAGTGCTTTTGCTAAAGCAGTTTCATCTACCAATCCGCCACGTGCACAATTAACAATACGAACGCCTGGTTTCATTTTATTAATTGCTTCTTCAGAAATCATTCCTGCTGTTGCATCTGTTTTTGGAACATGAAGAGTTATAAAATCAGATTTACTGTATAGTTCATCAAGTTCAACTTTTGTAACGCCTAATTCTTTGGCTCGCTCTTCAGATAAGAATGGATCATATGCTAATACCTTCATTTTCAAACCAAGTGCACGAGATGCAACAATTGACCCAATATTACCGGCGCCAACTAAGCCAAGTACCTTATTTGTTAACTCAACACCCATAAATTTTGATTTTTCCCATTTACCAGCATGGGTAGATTCTGATGCTTCTGGGATCTGCCTAGCGACTGCAAACATCATAGCAATAGCATGTTCAGCTGTTGTGATCATATTCCCAAAAGGTGTATTCATAACAATTACACCTTTTTTTGAAGCAGCCTTTAGGTCAATATTATCAACCCCAATTCCTGCACGGCCAATAACTTTTAAATTTGTGGCAGCGCTGAGCAATTTTTCTGTAACTTTTGTTGCAGACCTAATTGCCAAACCATCATATTCGCTAATTTTTGCAAAAAGGGCGTCTTTATCTTTGCCCAGTTTTGGTAAAAAATCTACATCGATGTTGTTGTCACGAAAAATTTGAACAGCTGTTTCAGATAAGCTGTCAGATACAAGTACTTTAGGCATTTAAGCCTCCTCTAAATTATATTTATAAAATTGCAAAAATAAATTTTGCTAAAACTATAGATTTGAAATTTGTGTTTCGAATGCCCAAGTTAACCAAGGCATTAATGATTGAAGATCTTGCTTTTCAACTGTTCCACCTGTCCAAATACGTAAACCAGCTGGTGCATCCCTGTATGAACCAATATCATATGCAACGCCCTCGTCATCCAAAACTTTAACAAGAGATTTTGCAAATTTTACTTGGCCTTCTGAATTCAAACTCGTTACGCGTGGATCAATAATTTTCAAACACACAGATGTATTAGATAGTGTATTTTTATTTTCGGCTAAAAACCCAATCCAATCATTATCATCAACAAAATTTGATATAATATTTAAATTTGCATCTGCTTTTGCTATTAAGCCATCTTTGCCACCTTGTTTTTTTGCCCAATCAAGTGCAAATAAATAATCTTCGACTGCTAACATTGAAGGTGTATTTATTGTGGCACCTTTAAAGATCCCATCAATTAATTTGCCACCTTTTGTCAGTCTAAAAATTTTAGGTAAGGGCCACGGTGGAGTATAGCTTTCAAGACGCTTTATAGCATTTGGTGATAATATAAGCATGCCGTGAGCAGCCTCACCACCTAATACTTTTTGCCAACTAAATGTTGTCACATCTAATTTATCCCAAGGTAAATCTTGGGCAAAAGCCGCAGACGTTGCATCGCATATTGTTAGGCCCTTTCGGTTTTCTGGTATAAAATCTCCATTTGGTACCTTTACGCCAGAAGTTGTCCCGTTCCAGGTAAAAACAACATCATTATCAAAGTTTATATTAGTGAGTTCAGGTAGTTTTCCATAATCTGCCACGTGATGGGTAACGTTATCTAACTTTAATTGCTTTACTACATCAGTTACCCAACCTGCACCAAAACTTTCCCAGGAGCACATGTCTACAGGACGCGCTCCAAGTATAGACCACATTGCAGCTTCAACTGCCCCTGTGTCTGAAGCTGGAAGAATTCCAATTTTATAATTTTCTGGAATTTTTAGAACTTCGCGAGTGGTCTCGATTGCTTTTAAGAGTTTGTCTTTACCAATTTTAGCTCTGTGAGATCTGCCAAGTGCTGCATTAGATAATGCATCAAGCGTCCAAGTAGACGGTTTTGCGCAAGGTCCAGAAGAGAATTGGGGATTGTTCGGACGAACGTCCGGTTTTTCTATTTTCATAATATCTATCCTTACAGATAATTGCCCTTCGTTGGGGAAGGGTGTCCCACTGATGCGTTTATGTAAAAAAAGATAATTACACAAGCCTTCCTTCTGGAATATTATGTAAAATACTCATAAAGCTAATTATCATTAAAAATATTTTTTAGGGCATGAAAAATGTACGTCGCAACTTTAATAGCAAATAGTAATAATAAAAATTTATCAGTGCTCATTTTAAAACAAGTTGTTTATGATCTAGGTGGAACACAATATAATATTTTAGATGATAATATCGCGATAGACATACCTTTAGAATCTGAACCAATAAACTTTGAAATAGTTTGGAAAAAACTCCAAAAACTTAAGATAGACATTGTACTTCAATCAATAAAAAATCGTCGAAAAAAGATACTTTTAGCTGATATGGATAGTACAATAATAGAACAAGAATGTATCGATGAATTGGCTGATGAGGCTGGCGTGGGAGAACGTGTCGCTGAAATAACCAAAAGAGCTATGAATGGTGAATTGGATTTTGAAGAAGCTCTTGTTGAACGTGTCAAATTACTGAAAGGTTTGAGTTCAGAAATTATTGCCAGTGTTTTGAAAAAAAGAATTACATTAATGCCAGGTGCTGAAAGTTTAATAAAGACTATGAAAAGTAATGGTTCTTATTGTGCTTTAGTTTCAGGCGGATTTACAGATTTCACTGATTCTATATCTAAAATACTTGGATTTGATGAAAACCGAGCAAATACGCTCCTTCATAAAAACAATAAGCTCTCTGGCGAAGTTCAGTTTCCTATTCTCGGTAAGCAAGCAAAAGTTGATGCATTAATCGACATATCAAAAAGGCTAAATTATTCATATGATGATGTTATAGCTGTTGGTGATGGTGCGAATGATTTAGGCATGCTGACCAAAGCAGGTATGGGAGTTGCATTGCATGCAAAACCAATAGTAGCTACACAATGCAAAGCTAGATTAAACTTTGCTAATCTTGAAGGTTTGCTTTATTTGCAGGGTTATTCAAAGCAAGAAATCCTTTAATTGAAATATTTCAGCACCTAGTATCCAATAAAAAATTGAACATTATGTGCAGTTTATTTGTAAAAACAGAATAAAAATAAAATATATATATTGGGTAGATTAATTAAAGAATCTACTTGTCAGTATACAACTAAATGGGATAGACCCGCCGGCGGAGACGTGGCCGAGTGGTCGAAGGCGCTCCCCTGCTAAGGGAGTAACGGGGTGACTCGTTCGAGGGTTCGAATCCCTTCGTCTCCGCCATTACCTTTATGGCACTTAGAGTGCTTTTACTGTTGTCGACTTAAAGTATTTTTAAAATATAGTAGAGCTTGAATAGCTCTCTAGTTTCCATCATCGACTGTCTGGCTTTGCGTTGTGCATATCTAAATACACTTTTTATGAAGTGATATTATCTTTTCAAATAATGTAAAAAGATATAAGATTATAATTAAATATTATAAATAATATTATTTAATTTGGAGTAAATTTAGGCGTGGCAAAACTATCTGTAAACCAAGCACTATCCAAGGCAAAGTCACATGAAAAAAAAGGTGAAATTGAAGAAGCGCAAAAATATTATAAAATAGTTTTAGACATATTTCCTAAAAACAAAAGAGCACAGCTTGGTTTGATTGATTTAAAAAGATCAAATAAAAATTTTGTTACTACAAACCCACCCCAAGATATTATTAAACAATTAATCAACTTATATAACCAAGGTCAATTTCAGCTGGTTGTTGAGCATAGTCAAAAACTTTTGAAACAACATCCAAAAGCTTTTGTTATTTGGAATATTTTAGGTGCTGCTCATAAAGGTTTGGGTAATACTGATAAAGCATCATTATCTTTTAAAAAGACAACAGAATTAAACCCAAATTTTGCTGATGGTTATAATAATTTAGGTGCAAGCCTTCATAATCAGGGGATGTTGAAAGAGTCTATGTTGGCTTATCATAAAGCAATATCATTAAGGCCAAATTATGTAGAAGCTTACAGTAATCTGGGTGTACTTCTTCAAGAAAATGGTAAAATTAAAGAGGCCATAGAAAGCTATAAGAAGGCAATATCCATTAATCCTGATTATGCTGAAGCACATAACAACATTGGCAATGCTTTTCGTGATCAAGCTAAATTAACAGAAGCTATAGGTTCTTATAATAGGGCAATTTCAATTAAACCTGACTACGCTGAAGCATACTGTCATATGGGTATTGCGTTGAATGATCAAGGAAAGCTAAATGAGTCTATAGAAGCATATGAAAAAGCAACAACTTATAAACCTTCTTATATTGAGGCATGGACAAACGGTGCTGAAGCATTAGAAAAATGGAACAGACTTACTCAACTTGAGGATTGGTTGAAGCAAGCTTTTGAGTCTTTTAAAGTTGTTCCTGCAGATATCTTATATCTACAATCTAAATTACTTTGGCGAAATAAGGAATTCCAAAAAGCTTTTGATTTGATTTCAACAATTAATGATGAATTTATAGCAGAAAAACGAAAACAAGATTATTTTAATTTAAAAGCAAAATGTTTTGAGTCATTAAAACAATATGCAAACGCATATAAATACTTTTCAAAAATGAATTCTGTTACAAAAAAAACTGCTGATTTTACAATGCATAATCCTAAAGCTTTTTTAAAAAATACCAAAAACCAACTAGCCATGATCAAAGCTAAACCAGCTTTAAAGTTTGAGACTAGTACTGATAATAAGGTAGATACTAAAAATATTGAGCAAACATTTCTAGTTGGTTTCCCAAGATCAGGTACCACTTTATTGGATACAATATTAAGGTCACATTCGGCGATCGAGGTTGTTGAAGAGCAACCAGCGGTAGCTCTTGCAAACCAATCTATATTAAAAAGTGGTAATATTGCGTCTCCTGGCCAAATATTACCCTCGTCTGTTTTTGATGAGGCTAAAAAAGCTTACAAAAAAGAATTTTATAAAACTATTGAAAAACCAAGCCCTGAGAAAGTTTATATCGATAAGTTACCCCTTAATTTACTTGAGGTCCCATTGATTAATGCACTTTTTCCGGAGGCTAAATTCATTTTAGCATTGCGCCATCCATTTGATGCGATTTTGAGCTGTTGGATGCAGAACTTTAAGCTTAATGCGGCCATGGCAACTATGGTTGATTTGGATCAAATAGTAAAATTATATTGCCTAGCGATGGAAACTTTTAAAACATGTAGAATAAAATACAAATTGAACGTACATACCATTAAATACGAGGATTTATTAGAAGATATCAAAGGCGAAAGCACACCCCTTCTTGAGTTTTTAGACTTAAATTGGGAAATCCAAATGACAGAATATAGATCTACAGCTTTAAAGCGAGGCCGAATAAATACACCAAGTTATTCCCAAGTCTCGCAACCCATTTATAAAGATGCAAAGTATAGATGGATAAATTATAAAAATTATCTTGATAAGTATTCAGATGTGATAGAGCCCTGGATTGATGAGTTTGGGTATGAAAAGCTTTAAGTAAATAAACTTGATTTTATATTTCAAATTTAAGAACGTCTTTGAACTAAGGGCCCTCGTTCATTTTGCCGTATAAATATTGGATCATAAGGTTTTCGAGCAAAAACTTCTCTAACCATTGGAGTAAAAAAATCTATTGATTTTGTATTATAATTTGGATCAAAGCTTTTCTGGTCCCATAACTCACAGAAATCTGAACAATCCTGAAAATAAATATGCTCTTTATATTTTTCACGCTTATGTGGATTAGAGCCAACGTGTTCACCATAATAAAGCATTTGGAAGATGCCATGCTTCTCAATAACCCAAGTACATTGTTCACGAACGAATGGTCTTAAAATACTAGCTGCATATTCATCGTGATTATAAGGTGCATAGATATCTCCAATGTCATGGAGTAATGCGGATACTATCCAATCAATATCTGCTCCATCACGCCAAGCCCTTGTCGCTGACTGCAGTGAATGTCCTAGTCGTGTTATTTTATATCCAGATAATCCTTCATCCAATTCGACTAAAGCTTTTAGGAGTCTATCAGCAGTACCTTTTGTATGTTCAATCTCATGATTTATTAAAAAATCATAGTCTTCTTTATCGCCATCTTTCATTTGTATAAATTTGACTTCTTTCATTGAGATCGCCTCTTATAATGTAGATTTTAAAAATTATAATATAAGTTAATATACAACTAAAGCGATTTAACGACTTATTATGAATTTTAATAAAGAGTTAATTTTAATCATAATTTTTGCATATCTATCCTTTAAATATTCAAAATAATACCATCAGCACTGCAAGTAAACTTCATAAGAATTTATAAAAGTAATTAGATTTACTTTTATAAAATCAGTTAAAGACCTCAACTGATTTATAACTTCTCTCTGGTGGATTTTTCATGGTCAAGCGCCACCAGAGAGCTTTCTAAATGACCAAAATGGAGATTACTGTGAAATATTTTTTATCAATTTGTGTTTTAAGCTTGGTAGCTAATTCAACATTAGCTGGTGTGATGCCAGAAGAAGCCAAAAGCTCGAAGATCAAACAAAATCAGGTACAAATTAATGCTTTGAATTACAAAGTGGGAAATAAAAATCAAAAATTTATACATGCACAACAAGGTGAACTATATAAAATTAGTAATACAAATGTTTATGCATATCGCACAACAAAAAATAGTGTTTCGCGATAAGAATATTTGATTAATTTGTGATGGTTGTATTATTTTCAATCATCACATAACAAATTATGAGTTTATATCTTTTTTAGATAAACCTTGAGTGAGGTGATGCACTTCGTAAGTAGAATCTATTGTTCTGCTTGGTATTATTATTTCAAATACTACAACTGCTAGTGAGGCAGCCCAAAGTGTGCCGACTGCTATAATTGTGATAATCTGTATCATTTCAAAATACCACGCACATTAAAATTATTTTCTGACTGAACATTTTTAGATTGAAACTCTGAAGAATGTGTTTCCCATGGCCAGTGTCCACTATCATTAAAATCTATATTGATTTTTAAAAAATTGGGATATTTGAACAAGGCCCACACAAAATAACGTTTTAAGAAAATTTTCATCGGTACATCATCACCCTAAGTATAAATGCAATACTAAATATTATGATTGGTATTATATATATAAAATTTATCATCTATCATTCCTAATTTGAGACCCTAACAATGCCAGGAGGTAACACTGCTAGGGGAGCTACGAGGTGTTTGCTCTTCAGGTGTTCTGCCCTGTGAGAGGTTGATAACTAATCAATATGCAGTGCAGATTGGGAATATTTGCAAACCCTATGAAAGTATGTGAATATTTTGTGCAGGCTAATTAAATACTCTTGTTACATAAAAAAATATATGTGAGTGCTCATTAGGAGAGGAGTTTATATGCCACATATTTTAATCGTTGACGATGAAAAAGAAATATTAGACCCACTAAAAGAAATGCTTTCTAGTGAAGGTTATCATGTTACATCTTTTTTGAATCCACAAAGGGCTTTGGAGTTTTTGAATAAAAATAATGTAGATATAGCAATATTTGATATTAAAATGCCAGAAATGAATGGCTATGAATTGCTGACACAAGCAAGGATAAAAAACCAAAGTCTTCCAGTAATATTCTTATCTTCTAAATCAGATGAACAAGATCAAATAATTGGATTTACTTTGGGTGCAGATGATTTTGTTGCTAAACCTTTTAGTAAGCATTTATTGTTATTTCGGATCAAATCTGTCCTAAAACGCCATACAGTTGAAATACCTAGTGCACATAAGCCAATTATTATTAATAACCTTGAAATTGATATTGATAGACACCTAGTAACTTGGAAAAATCAAATTGTTAATTTAACGGTAACTGAATGTATGCTTTTAATAAGTTTGGCAAATAGGCCTGGTGCAGTAAAAAAACGCGAACAGCTTATGGACGCTGCATATCAAGATAATATTTATGTAAGTGATAGAACGATTGATAGTCATGTAAGGAACATACGAAGAAAATTTGAAAATATTGATAAATCATGTGACATTATTTTAACAGTCCATGGCTTAGGGTATAAGTTGAAAGCTTGAGTTTGTGCATAGTATTTTAACAAAAATATTTGGTCTTTTACTAATGTTTTTGATTGCGCTTTGGTTGTTTTTTTTTAGTTCTGATGACTTTGTAAGAAATGATATTTTAAACAAAAAAAATGACTTGCAGTTAAAAGCTTCATTTATGAGTAAAATTGCAAGACCTACTTTTAAAAACAGCAAAGCAACTGATTTTCAGCTCATGCTAGACATGTACGATCTTTTTGATGATCCTCAGCTATTACCAATCCATAAAATTAAAATTTACCGGTATGAGGACAAGACAGAAATAGGGAGGGATTTTGTATATTATAATGGTACGCGCCCTATTAAACGCTCACCAATTGCAGTAACTCCTTTAGACGCCATTGGAAGCCAAGGCCAGAAGAATAAATGGTATACTTGGGATATAATGGGCGCATTATTTTCATATTATAGAAAATTAAGTGATGCTAGAGTTGTTACTGCGCCTATTGTGCCAAAAAGATCTAAATTTAATCCTCAATATCATGTTATTAAATCTGGTGAAAATACTTATGATATTCGTGTACTGGCGCCAATTAAGGTTGATCGAAAAACTGTAGCGCTTGTTGAGGTATGGGAAGATTATGATTTAAAAAATGCATATTTTAGTAGAAATTCCCTTAGGGTGCAGTTTTTAATTGGTATAAGTCTTATTACTTTGGTTTTTGGCTTAGCTTTAGCATTTTCAATAGCATTTCCACTGAGGCGTTTATCTAAGAGACTGAATAGAAAGTTAACGCCATCTGATATGGCTGAACAAATGACGAATATGTCAGTTGCAAAACTTGCTTCAAGAAAAGATGAAATTGGATTACTTCATAACAACTTGATCAAATTAACAAAGCAAATTATCCGTCTTTTTAAAGACAAAGAACAGTTTGCTGCCGACGTATCGCATGAACTAAAAAACCCAATAGCATCTATTATTGCGCATGTTGAAAATAATCTAGAAAATGAAAGTATTAATAAAGATTCAGCGTTATTAAAAATTAAAAATCAAGCTTTAAGAATGAATAAATTAGTTTCTGATATATCAGAGGCAGCAATTGTTGATCATGAAATTGTAGCTAAAAAACGCGAGAAGTTTGATATAAGTAATATAGTTAATGATATTGCTACCCATTATATTGATGAAATAAAAAACTCTAAAGTTGAAATTAATTTATCGTTACAAAAGAATATCAATTTTAATGGCTTACCAGATAGAATTGCTCAAATTTTAATAAACCTTATTGAGAATGCAATTAGTTTTAGTCATCCGCGTGGCACTATAAATATATCTCTTAGTAAGCGGTGGCGAAAGCAATTGATTTTGATTGTTGAAGATAGTGGGCCTGGTATCCCTAATAATATGAAAGAACTAATCTTTGAAAGATTTTTCACTTCACGAAGTGGCCATTCGGTAGTCAAAAATAGTTCTGGCCTAGGCCTTTTTATGTGCCGTGAAATAGTTGAAGCCCACGGAGGCAAAATTCATGTAGAGACCTCTAAGCTGGGTGGAGCAAAGTTTGTTGTAAGCTTGTAGTAAAGAATATTTACGCTTTTTTATTTTCATTATGCAAAAGCAATGCTTCTTCAAAATCTGTTACAGACATTTTTTCTTTTAGTGCTCTCCTGAAAAGATTGGCTTGAGTTTCAGGTGCTAAGCCATCGAGTGGAGGTGCAGTGTCAAGATTTGTTGGAAATGAATATCCTTCAGAACAGGAAGATATAGCTGCGTTTATTTCTGCTTCATTAAGATTATGCTTATTGGCAGCTAAAACTGGATATAGCCTTCTGGTCATTTCTGACCGGTTCAAACTTTCCATTGCTCTACCAAACGCTGAAGAAATTTGAAGAAGGTTTGCCATTCTATGTATGTTTTGACTAATATTTGCGCCACCAGCATGATAAAGTGCAGGATTGAAAAATAATACATCACCTTTATTGAGTGGTATTTGAATGTAATTATTTTCAAAGTATTCACGAAAGTCAGGCTGACTAAAAGCTAGATAGCCATGCCTATATATTTGGCTAAATGGTAAAAGTTTTGTCGGGCCACTTTCAATTGGCATATCAACATGAGCTACTGCGCCTTGTAATGTAAGTACTGGCGATAAGTCATGAACATGAGCAGGGTAACTCTCGGCGATTTCTTTAGTTTGAAAGCCAAGGTGGTAATCTCGATGTGGACTTTGAGCTGCTCCACTTGGACGAACTAGATTGATTTGAGCCGTCATTTGATAATTTGGACCTAACCAGGCTTTACAAGCCGTATCCACAGCAAGATTACTAAAATAATTTGCAAAAGTTTCCGGGTCATACTCACAGAGTTTTTGCGCTGAGTTCCAAATTCTATCGTTTGCACCTGAAGCTGCAAAATGATCTGCTTTGTCTCCGCTTGCCGCTTTTTCATCTGCTATAATTTTTTCATATACTGCCGTTGCAGTGTCTATAAGCGAAGTGTCTGGATAAGCATTTTTTAAAACGATAACGCCTGCAGATTTGTGTAGTACATTCGCCCATTCTGCACGTAAAGATTTGGTATCAGACAAAAAATTAATTTTTGATACATCATAAATAGGAACATTATTTATAATATCATGTGATAGTGGCACTTCGTTTTGCTGTAATTCTCGATCTAAGCTTTTAGAAAATTCTACTAGATTACAATCGTTTATAGATAAATATTCTTGCATTTTTATCTCCTATCATAGTTTGTAATTACTCAAATTTATTATTTAACTAATTTGCAACCGGTTGCAAGAAAATAATGCAACCGGTTGCAAAACTTGTGAACTTGGCTAAGATTAACAACGAATCAGGTTCACATTTAATTATCCGATTAAAGTATTTTTACTTGATTTAACGAATTCGTAATTATTTTAAAAAAATTTTTTAAAGTAATTATTTATTTTGCCTTAAAAAAAGGCACCGGAAATATAACCTGTGTACCGGGCACATTTTGGGAGGAAGATTATGAAAAAGACACTAATAGCTGGTGGCTTAGTTGCTGTAATGGCTACATCAGCTGCAGCTCAAGAAATCGGAGCTACATTCTCACGATTTGACGATAACTGGCTAACAGTACTGCGTACTGGAATGGTTGAGTATGCTGGAACTATTGATGGTTTAACATATCAACAAGAAGATGCGACCGATGATCTCGCAAAGCAAATTGACCAAGTTAAAAACTTCGTTGCATCTGGCGTAGATGCTATAATTGTTAACATCGTTGATACATCTGCTGGAGCAGCGGTTTCTGCAGCTGCTGGTGATACACCACTTGTATATGTTAACCGTGAGCCTGATAACGTAGACGTTTTACCTGCTACTCAAGCTTTTGTTGCATCAAATGAAA
>Ga0228644_1000323_pt1 | contig 15972 bp, 16 predicted proteins | sample 56DmetaG_FD_186020 | JGI IMG/M metagenome (GOLD analysis project Ga0228644, IMG submission 186020) | Seawater microbial communities from Monterey Bay, California, United States - 56D | ecosystem: Environmental > Aquatic > Marine > Coastal | place: USA: California | collected 2016-11-09
CATTTATATGTTATATTAGAATCAATAACAAAACTAAATTAGCTATAATATAAAGGAATACAATATGGCACATGAATTGGAAATGGTTAACGGACAAGCTCAAATGGCATACCGTGAAAGTAAAGGTCTACCTTGGCACGGTCTTGGTACACCGGTATCAGATGATATGACACCACAAGAAATGATGAAAGCAGCAGGACTTGATTGGTCGGTTGAAGAAGTAGAATGTTTTGCACCATGGAAAGGTGAAAATATTGCTACAGGAACGAAAACACTTATTCGTTCAACTGATGGAAAAGTATTAACAAATGTAGGTAAAAATTGGAACCCAGTTCAAAATGCCGACGCTTTTGACTTCTTTACTGAATTCGTATCAAATGGTGATATGCAAATGGATACCGCAGGTTCTCTTAAAGATGGGCGTTTGGTATGGGCATTAGCCGATGTACGAGATGGATTTGAATTATTTGGCGGAGACGAAGTAAAGGGTTATTTACTATTCTCTAATCCACATGTGTACGGTAAATCAATCGACATTAAGTTCGTTATGGAACGCGTTGTATGTAACAATACATTAGCCGTAGCTTTGAACGAAAAAAATCAGCCATCAGTACGTGTAAGTCACCGTTCGGTATTCAACCCAGATAGTGTAAAAGAAATCCTTGGTATTGGTCACAATAAAATTGACGAATTCAAAAAAGCCGCGGAGTTCCTTGGTTCAAAACGTTACACTGATGAAAAACTTACAGAGTTTTTTGGCGTTGTATTTGGAAAATCAACAAAAGAAAAAGAAACTTTGGCTCGTAATGCTAAAGAAGCAATGTCTTTAGTTGAAAACCAACCAGGATATGAATATGCGCCTGGAACTTGGTGGAATGCTTATAATGCTGTTACATATATGACTGACCATAACTTAGGTCGTTCAGCTGACTCTCGTATGGCATCAGCATGGTTTGGTGGAAACGCAAAACGTAAGGTCGATGCATTGACTACTGCGTTAGATATGGCTGATGCTTAAACCAAAACAAATTATCGCATGGGGATTAGCCTTAGGGCTATTCCTCATTATATTAGATCCTTTAATAATTATTCGTGGAATATAACAAATGAACTACACAATACTTTACATTGCCTTTCACCTTGCCGGAATAGGTGGTTACCAATATACCGGCGACAGTTATTATTTAATCCTTAGCGCAATGCCTATACTTTATGGGTTGTTTCAATATGTTAAAGTAAGCGTTTTAGTTCTTAGTCCTGCATGGGATGTTGAATTATCATACGCTGACCATGTTCCTGTTAATTGGAAATTTCTACATAACGCAGTTATGGCACTATCAACATACTTAATATGGCAAGCTGGTTATCAGTTTTTTGCCGGCATTGTTTCTTTATATATATTTGTAGTGGTTAGCTCATTATTAGTTACAGAGTCTAACATTAATCTCGGAGACAAGGAATAATAAATGAAGATTTTAATATTTGGCTTGCCAGGTTCTGGTAAAACTTGGCTTGCTGAACGATTACAAAAAAGACTAGAATGCGCTTGGTTCAATGCAGACGAAATACGTCGAATGGCTAATGACTGGGAGTTTTCAGAAGCTGCTAGGTATCGCCAAGCGCATCGAATGGCGTCTATTGCCAACAATGAAAAGTATCACGATCGTACAGTTATATGCGATTTTGTTTGTCCGACTGAAGTTACTAGGGCAATCTATGATGCTGACTATACAGTTTGGATGGATACTATTTCCCGAGGTAGATTTGAAGATACAAACGATATGTTTGAAACGCCTGACAAAGTAGACTACCATGTAGAAAAATGGTTTGATAACACAGATGAAGCTTTAGCTGATGCTATTGAAAGACATATAAGGATTAACAATGTTTGATTATAAGAAGCCAACAGTACAGATGTTGGGAAGATGGCAGCCATGGCATGATGGACATACAGAGCTATTTAAACGAGCTCACTCTGTTACAGGTCAAGTTGTCATTATGATACGTGATGTATTTAACTTTGACGGTGATGCTGGTGCTGGTCGTACTGTAGCACAAGACGATAACCCTTTTGGTATTATTGACGTGATTGCTAATATTGAAAAAGGATTAGCCCCACATGGTTTTTACAATGGAAACCAATATCTTATACTAGAGGTTCCTAATATTGTCGATATTAGTTATGGCCGTGGTGTTGGATATACATTCACTGAACATGATTTAGGTAAAGATGTACATGATATATCTGCAACTAAGATACGTAAACAAATGCGAGAAGATGGAAAACTCTAGTTGACATTTTTGATATAATGGTATATATTGATTCTAACAACGAAGGATTATATAATGGAAATAGTTAATACAACAGAAGAACTTTATAAACGTGACTCTAAAGGAAAGATTAGATTTTATCGTGGCGAAGTTGGCCAAGAAAATGGTAAGTATTATAAACGTGCCGTGACAGGTCTAAATGATGGAAAACTTGTAGAGTCAGGTTGGCGAGAAGTTGAACAAAAGAATATCGGCAAAGTAAACGAAACATCGTTACATGAACAAGCATTGGCTGAAATAACAGCAGATGCTAAAAAGAAATCAGATCGTGGTTATTTTAACGATATTAATAAAGTTGATACTTACGATAAAATTAAACCGATGCTTGCTTCTAAACATGAAGATGCTAAATATGATTTTGAAAATAAAACATATTACACGCAGCCAAAGCTAGATGGTATTCGTTGTATTGCAAAATCTGATGGATTATGGACCAGAGCAGGTAAAGAGCTTATAAGTGTACCTCATATTAATGACGAATTAAAAACATTCTTTGAAAAGTTTCCTGATGCTATTTTGGATGGTGAGTTATATAACCACGAATTACGTGAAAACTTTAATAAGATTACTTCTTTAGTTCGTAAAACAAAACCAGAACCTTGGGATATAAAAGACTCAGCAAGATTAGTAGAGTATCATGTATATGATGTTATTAGTCATACTGGTGTATTTTCTGAACGTATGGATTGGATTACTGAACAAGCTGAAGGTATTCCTAAGTTTACCAATTCAGTTATACTCGTTGAAACTCAACAAATTTACAATCAAAATATGATGGACGATATTTATGGCGCATACCTTGAAGATGGATTTGAGGGCCAAATGATACGAATTGATGATGTATACCAAATGAATAAACGTTCTAAATTCTTAATTAAGCGAAAAGAATTCCTTACTGACGAATATGATGTAATTAAAATTGAGGAAGGAAAAGGTAATTGGTCTGGTCATATCAAAAGATTTGTTATGCAAACAGAAAATGGACAAGAATTTGGCGCAGGGGTTCGTGGTACTCAAAAGGTATTAAAGGATCTATTTGAAAATGGACCAAATCCAGATTGGTGTACCTTGAGATATTTTTCACCGACACCTGACGGCATTCCACGTTTCCCAGTTGTTATTGACTGGGGAGTAGGTAAAAGAGAAGACTAATGGATTTAAAATTTACAACAGCAGGAGACTATATGATGAGTGACACAGCAAGTGTAACAGCGGACGAATTACGTGCGTTTATTGAAAGAATTGAAACCTTGGAAGAGGAAAAGACAGGGGTTTCTGACCAAATAAAAGATGTAATGTCTGAAGCAAAAGGCCGAGGGTATGAAGCAAAAATCATTCGCAAAATTGTATCAATTCGTAAACGTAACCGTGACGATGTTGACAATGAAAACGCTATGACTGAATTATACATGGATGCGTTAGGAATGTAATGCGGCCTCAATACGAAATAACTGTACCTTATTATCAACAGCAAGAATCAAATGAGCCACAACTCAATTCAGCTGAAGATGGGCATCGTTATGCGATGTTTGTTAAGGGTAACGACCATTTAATCGACGGACGAACTTATTGTTTCCAAGACGAAGATGGTAATTACGTCAGTACTTTCGTAAGCCAATATTCTGATATTATTGAACAGAACCTAGAACCGCGTGTAAAGGAGGGTGTACTTGCTTTACACGCAAAAGGTTATTTAACTTTTACCAGTTGCCAAGGGCATGACGACTCAAAGCACAGGTATATTGGAGTAGTGTTTAATAATAAAGAACAAAAGAAAGAATTTATTGAATCAGTGGATAAACTTAATTGTGGTATCCATTGGTACGATAATTCAATAAACAGTGTTGAAAGACCGTGCCATGAAATACCTTGGTGGTCAGAAGGTGGTATAACGTTACACATTGTTTATGACGACCAAAAATATAACGAAGCACCACAACAAAGACGTAGAAATAAACCATATACTGATTCAGAACTCACTAAATTTTGGAATATACAAACCAATCGTAACTATACTCATTATGAATGTATAGTGTTTTCGTTTGGTTATCCAATGGTAGAGAAAAGTATATGGCATAGAATACACAGGTGGTTATTCTATAAACAAGATAAGGTCGAAAAGTCATATGAAGACTTCCTATCTAAAGCGTCATATCTCCCAGACTATCTTGCATAAAAAAAGGGAAGCCCGAAAGCTTCCCCAGTTAGTATCGTTAACCGATATCTTATATTTAGAACAAGTTGCTCACTAATACACGACGGTAGTAAACGTTTGTGTCTGCTTCAAGTTCTCCAGGAGGTGTTCCTTGAGTTGCGCCTTTAGCGAATGGGTTTGATACCATGCCGTAACGAGTTTTAAAGCCGATCTTAGGTTGGAAAGAATTCTCACCAACTGCACGAACCATTTGTAACGGCACATATGGGCAATAGAATAGACCAGCATCGAATGATGATGAACCTTTATATCCTACTACCATGTAGTTAGCGCCTGCATATGGGTCGATATACACTTTATAACGTCCGTTAAGAACACCAGCGAATGTATTGCCTGTGTCGTCAACGTTCAATGAGTTAGAGTTAAGAGCTGGAGTATAATCTAGTACACCCGCCATTTGAAGTGCTGAAGCAACATCAGATGAACAGATAACCATGTTACCTTTCCCACGTCTTGTTCCTTTAGCAATCGCGTTAGCTTCTTGCTCGATTTGGAACATAAGACCTTTGAACTTCTCTACTGACCAACGACCGTTAGCATCAACATCTAAGTCGAATGTGCCTGGAGTAGCTGTTGCAGCTGCACCAACAACCGCGTTTGTGTAGATTGTACGAACTAATTCACGGTTGATTTCCACTAGGATTTCAGACTGTAAGATGTTCGCTAGTTCTGTTTCAGCATCTAGACCGTGTACGGCTTTAAGATCCTGAGCAAGCTCTGTTGTGTATTCAGCTTTTAAAGCTCTTGACTTAGCTGCTACTGTAACTTTTTCGATTGAGAAAGCCATTTCAGCGAATGCATCACCTGTTGAACCAAGTGCTTCAGCAGCTGCTGTATCCATACCAGTACCTGTTGTTACAGATGCTTGACCTGGAGCATTTGAAGAGTGAGTTCCTGCACCAGAGAATGAAGTATCAGCTTCGTTGTAGAATACTTCGTTTGCAGCTGTTTGGTTAGTATGTGTTGAACGCATTGCAAAGATAAGTCCTGTTGGACCTGTCATTGGCTGAACGCCAGCAATATCGTATGCGATCAAGTTTGGCATCGCACGACGTACTAAAGAAATAAGTACTGGGTCGTAACCAGCTGTTGGACCGCCTGCAGCAGAAGTAGAAGCGAAACCGCCTGTGCCTACATCGTTTGCAGCTGTTTCAGAAAGTAAGCCTGTCATGTTAGCAGATAAGTCGCCTGACTCTGCTAAAGCTCGTTCTGTGTTTTCAAGAATAGTAGCTGTTACGCTTTTCTTGTGGTTGTCTGTAATAGCAGAAAAAGAGGAATGCTCCAAGATTGGACCCCATTTTTCAACTAATGCTTGATAGTTTGACTGAGTCATTAGATTCTATCTCCTTGTTGATTTATTCTGGATATATTTATAAAAGTTATGTTTTTCATTGGGTTACTTAGTTACGGTTCAAATACGCTGAAAGAGCATTGATCGTTGAGTGCTCAGAAAGTGGTTGTTTCACTTCTGTGTCTTCTGTGATAATTGCTTCTTCTTCAGTTACTTCCTCAACTACTGGTTTCGCTTTTTTGAAGAACGATTCCTTTAGTGTCGCAAGGTCTGCTTTGTAGCTGTCAACATCATCGAAAGCAAGCTTTTCTGATAGTACTTTAAATCTTTCTTGTTCTACAAGTGTAAGACCTTCAGTCATTTCAGCAAAAACGCCTGATGCAGTTTGAGCATCAGCAGCTTTTTTAAGCTCAACATTCTCAACAATCGCCTTATTAGCGTCTGCTCTTAATGTTTCAATTTCTTCTTCCAAGCCAGCAACAACGTCTAGAGTTTCCTCATCAACATCAATGTTGTGCTCTTCGAATAGGCCTTTAAGACCATCCATTAACGACTCCGCCATTTCTACCTTAATACCAGCTTCAATAGCAATTTCGTTTTCTGACATCCACTCTTCTACAACGTAGTCAAGATATGAGTCAAGGTTTTCTAACATCTGTTCAACTGATTCATCAAGTGCAGTTTGCATTGATGCTTCTAAAACTTCTGTTTTCTCAACGATAACTGCATCAGCTTTTGCTGTTGCCGCTTCGTTAACCGCAGCTTCGAATACCATAGTTGCTTTAGCTGTAAATTCTTCCGACAAATCCATGCCTTCGAAAATAGTCGCGATTGACTCCGCTACTTCAATTACTTCTTCTACGATTTCATCAGTTTCTACTTCTGATTCTTCCGCTTGCATTGGTGCTGCTGCAACTTTATCGGCTGTTGGATCAACCTTTTTGTTTACATCAGCTTTCTTCTTTTTATGTACGCCGCCTGCTGGTGTCGCAGGATCCATAACTTCTGCGGCAGGTACGCCTGCTCCGCCAGATTTTTCGACGAACTTTTCGTCTAAGTCATTTGACATATGTTCTACTCCTTTTATTAGATACTTTTTATCTAAGTATTATTTATAATAATATTATTTTTCAGCTTTTCTAAGTGAGTTCACAAAACGCTCGAATAATTCAGACGCGGTGCCTTCATCAATTTTAGTGACAACTCGTCTGATTTGCTTTTCTACTACTTGTTGTATTTCTTCAATAACCTGTTCAATAGGTTCCTGAGCAATCCAGTTACCTGAGGCTATATCGTAATAGTATTCAGCATTTTCCATAATACCATTTACAAAACACTGTGGTCCAGATGGGTCAGTTACGATGTCGACAGTGGCTAAGTGAAAGTCATTTTGTACTTCCATAATTCCATCTCTCGTTGCTTTAACTGAACCTAATCCGCGGGTAGATACACCGATCTTAACACCCTCGTCCATAAATGTTTTGACTATCTCACCCATTGGTGTACCAAGAATTTTGGCTTTACCAGTAAAGTTTGATCCCTCTCGTTTCATCTCTGTAATAAGATGAGACACACGATCGCCATTGATTGTAGGTCCGTCTGGGTGACCTAATTCGCCTAGCGCTCGCTTTGTTTCTACAAAGTCAGTATTGTATCTGACCATTTCTTTTTCTAAAATCTGCGACGGATAAATTCTTCCGTTGCGATTCTTAATATCACCTTGCATAAAGATACCTTCGATGAAATGAGTTTTCTTACCCGTTTCTTCGTTTAATTCTACAGCAACAGCGCATTCTTCTACAACTTCTGTTATTAATCTCATATCTTAGATCCTTTGTTTTTTCTATTTATAACGCTTCTCGGGCAAATCCTACGATCTCTTTAAACCCTGCTTCGTCTTTCATCATTACCTTTTCCATATCTCTACGGTTTTTAGCATTGAGATTTTTATAAAAAGAATTTAAAAGTTTAGCATCTTGGTTAGATACCTTTACATTTTTACCATTCTTTAATCTCAGGTTTCCCATTTTAACAGCTTCGTCTAACATTTCAGTAAAGCCTTCACCTACAAGTTTTCTCACAGCTCGGTTAATACCCATAGACCTGTTAACAGATTTCTTTTTATGCTTATGCATTAAATCAAATTGTTTATACATATCTTTGTCTTTATCAGCCATTACTCCAGCATCTTTGTGGTGTGTAGCAAGATTATCCTGCGTTTCTTTATTGCTGTGAGCTTTTTTAATATAACTGCCAAGAGTTTTCTTGTCAAGTTCATTAATTTTTGCTTCCGATTTATTTTTCTTATAATCGTTAATATTATGGCCAGGAGGTACGTCTCCTCTCCAGTGGCCTACCACAGGAATATCTTTATTAACAGAGTTTAAATGTTTTTCAGCATCTTCTCTAGTTTTAAAATCTTTACCAACTCCGTCATCAGGGTAGTGACCTTTTTTATGTACTTTATATAATGGGTTGGTAACACCGTCGCGCCCATAACGAGGATAGCTGCTTTGACGAGTTTCACTATTGTTGGTATACACTTTACTAATTTTGTGTGTTTTACCATCTTGAAATGCTTCGTTTGTTCTAATAACATCTTGGCCGCGATCGTCAGTTCTATCAGATCTAAGCTTTTTCATAACTGTACGAGTTTTACCATCTGGTCCTGTTTGAGTAACCATATGTCTCATTGCAGAGGAAGTCGTTTCAATTACGTCAACTTCCTCATTTGGCTTTTTTCGCGCACGCATAATTGCGAAGTCGTGTCCGTCAATTTTCCCGTTTTTGTTATGGTCAAGTTTTTTCTGTCCACCCTTTAAAGCTTCGTTCCATTTACCGAATGCTATTTCTGAAACCTTTTCAGTAACTTCTTCTACTTCTTCATTCCTTTTGTTAAAAGGAAATTTAACATCTTTATCAGGAGATCTATTTAAACGATCAAGCGCAGCTGCCGCCCGTTTTCGTTGATGGAGGATGTCATTACCATGCTGATCAGCCTTGTCATATGCTTTCTCACCCGCGGCATCTCGTTTACCCCTGAATTTATCTATATCACGGTTATTAGCGGCCTTTTGCTTAGCAAGGCTTTTTTCTGCCCTATTAAGTTTATTCTTCATCATCATCTTGCCAATACCTTTAAATGGGCCTTCTTCTAATCCTTCCTTTGGAATATCGAAAGGAGCTTTAGCTAGAGTAACTTTTTTCTTGCCTTCTTTTGATGCAGCAGTAGCTTTATCAAGTGCAGCCTGTGTAGCCATCTCTTTTGATTCGTTTGCTCTAAATTGACTGAACTTACGACCTTTACGTAATACAGGCTCTTGATCTGGTTTATCACCATAAGCTTGATCGTAATTAGCTTCATCGTCTTCTTGGTCAGCAGGACGGGCAGCTTTTGGTTTTCCAATATCACCACTGAATTGACTATCAGGTGCTACAGGATGGGGCGCAACCTTTTGGTTATGCTGGTCTTTGAAAGCTTTTTCTTCCGAAGACTTCGGTTGAGCAACTTCGCTAAGTATATTTTTGAAAGTTTTCATAACTTAACTCCTAATTTTTTGTTTGTATATATTTATATGAATTTGTTGTTCTCATTTTATTCTTCTGCCTCTGCTGGAGGATTTTCTTTGGCTTCAGCTTCGATTTGATCCTTCATTTCACCCATTTCTTCCTCTGACATACGAAGAACGTTACGCAATACCCATTCTCTGGAATAGTATGTGCCAACATGTTCTTCAACTTCACGTAGAGTACCGAGTCTTTCTTTTGTAATTTCAGCTTCTTTAAGCTCTTGGAAATAGTTATCCTGCACAAAATCGTAACGAATAGCGTTTTTTATTTCTTTAAATTCTTCTGGCGTTAAGATACCTTTAAGCACTAATTGTTTTTCAAGTAATGATGTAAAGATTGATGAAAAACGAGCTCTTAGTCTTTTAATGAATTTACTAAATTTTAATTCATCACGAGTAATTTCTGAAACACGACCAAATGAATACATAGTTTCTGGTTCTAAACGCGATAGCGGAACCTTTAACGATTTGTATAGTTTACGTTGGAAGTATTGCATATTCGTATCATCTGTTAAACCACCAGCATTTCCGCCTGGCATAGTATCAACTTCTGTTGTACGCTCACCACCACGTCGTGGGAACCAAAAGTCTTCGGTCATAGTCATCATTTTACGAGCATCATTGATTTCTCCAGTAGATGAGTCATATTGTAGTTTGTTCTTATGACGAACCATCATATCTCTTATATACTGCTCAGCTTTTGATTTAGGTAAGTTGCCAACGTCAATGTAGAACACTCGTCTTTCAGGAGCTCGTGTAATAGTGTAAATAACTGTCGCATCTTCCAACATCCTTAACTGGTTGAGTGGCTTTATTGAAGGATGTAAGTATGATAATACTAATGAATTGTTTTCGTTCATTACGCCTGAAGTAACTCTGGCAATAGCGTCCTTAGCAATCTTATATCCTTGAGCAGTACCACCAGAAGAATTACTAGTTTTATTTGAACCAAAACCTGTTTCAGAATACATATAATATTCTGCTTTTACTTTTTTAACTGGGATACCTGAATGTGGATCCTTTTCACGTTTATCAACTTCACGAATGAGTTTTAATTTACGTGGATCTACATATCGTAATTCTTTAATCCCTTCTGGGATATTTTCTGGATCAATAATAACGTGATAGTTTAATCGACCATCAACGTAGAATTTTTGAAACGTTTCGTATGCTGTTGTAGAAAAATCTAATAATGATAATATGCTATCAAATTCTTCTATGACTATTTTCTTAACTTTGTCTGGTAAATCTGTATCGTCCAAAAGAACTTCAACAACTTTATCATCTGTATCTACACTAATTGCTTCATTGATTACTTCGTCAACAGCTTGTGCAATTTCTGGCTGGTGTGCTAAACCTCGGTATTTTGATACCAATTCTGATTCAGTTTTAGCAGTTCCTTCCATATCCAATAGTGTACTATAGAAGCCACCCATTGCATTACCAACGGTGATAGCTCCATCGTCATTTTGAGGCTCAACAAAAGAGGAAGGTGTAAAACCCTCCTCTTCAGTGTCTCGTTTAATATCAAAACCAAAAATCTTCATTTATTCACTTTCTCATTATTTAAGTAGTTGGAATGCCGGTGTTACCCTCAACACGCCATAAGTCATATTGGAATGTTACATTAAATTCCTCAATAGTATCAGCTTGTCCCCAATCCATTTGAATTCCATCAATGCTTACTGGATGCATGCCTTCAAAGATGTATGTTCTAAGAATTGAACCATCTTTACTAAACTGGGTAATTTGCCCAGTTGATTTGTAGTCTTGTGGTAATGCTCTGGTGTTTGAGTCATGCGAGTTAATCGCGTTTGACCAAGCTTCCATCGCATTTCGTACTGCGAAATCTTCGTCGTTGATTACGGTCACGGACCAATCTGCGAATGTTCTATCACCGGCATACTTGACCTGACGGCCGAAGTAAGGTACCACGAATTGCCCCACAATGGATTCTGGGATGCCTGCTGAACGTATCATAAACGGAGTTTTGATGTCAGCTTCTGGAGCAATTGGGTTAGTGATTTGACATTGGAACAGGGTAGGACGTGCACCGCCACCGACGAGCTCTGATTTGAACTGGTTGATATTGAATGCCATTTTGTTTCTCCTATTTTCTATTCTTATTTATTTAAGTTAACTGACCGACAATTTCGTCAAATTCAATACCGGTTCTAGTTGCAACGAATGTTAATTCGATTACGTTAATAGAACGTGCTGGTTTAATGAATATGCTTGCGCGGAATTTATTTTGGTCAATTACCTCAGGAGTATTAACGGTTGAGTCACTGATTACTCGGTAATCAATAATACCACGTCTTCCTTGGATATCACGTAAGAATGGATCTACAATGTTTCTAAACTGTGTTTGAGTGAATTCGTCGTTCAATTCAAACAAGAAGCTTTGAGCTGCAGTAGCAATTGATTTTTCAACCGCGATAAACAACCTACGAACATTTAATCTATCAAACGCAGATGAAACACCTAATCCTGTTTTATCACCAAATAGTACAATACCTTGTCCTACCTGTGACACAACTGGGTTGATGTCTGAACCATACAATAAATCTCTCATTGCTTTGCTAGGGTTAAACGCTAACTTAACAACATTTTTGATTATACCTTTTCTAAAGCCAGCTGGTGATTCCCATGCTTCAACTCTAGCAGCCAATCCGGCCATGTCACCATTTAATGGAGTCCAACGATATTTGTCATTGTACTTATCATATCGGTATTTGTATCCACTGTCAATGAATGAATAAGATGAGTTTTGAATTTTATTACGATATGCAATTGCATTGGTAAGTTTTGCATTCATTTTAAGCTCATCAACAACAGCTTCTTTAGATGGTGAAATAAATGCAACACAATCTTTTCTTGTTTCACATATATTAGAAACAATGTAATTTGCTCTTACTGCAGCATCATCGCCTTTACCTTGAAGTACAAAAGCAATGTCGATTTCATTGGCACTTCTTAAAGTATCTAATGCTAAACCTAATTGACCTAATGTTGCAGTCGTTTCTGTAACCGGTGATGTTGCACCAGCCATTCTTTCGTATTTAGCAATTGCTGTAGATGCAGTACCAATTGGTGCTGTGTTAGCAATTTTTACCCAAGAGGAGAAGTTTTCAATCACTGTACCATAATAATTGGCAGTACCTTGTGGTGAAACAGCGCCTACGGTTGTTGAAATATTTTCGAATTTTTCTAGTATAAATCCTGCAGTACCAGAAATTTCTCCACCTGCGTCAATAACCGCTACGTGAATATTTCCTGCGTCTGGCTTTTTGGAGAATGTTCCTCCATGTTGCCATTTCTTTTTCATTGATAGTTTAGCTAAATCAGTTTCAGCTAATGTATATTTGTTAAAGAACTCGATATCGTATGAGTATAGAGCAAGGAATTCAGTATTCGCATCGCCTTCAACGGCCTCAGCAGTCACTTCGGTTTCTGTGAATGAGCTAACTCTCATTTCTTGGTAACCAATTGATTCGTTACCGATTTCTAATACATCGCCTACGGCTAAATCCAGTAGGTTTTGTGTATTAGCTGTTTCAAATTGAACGTTAGAAGAGTTAAAGTTAATAACCTGATCTAATGTTACGTCTGAAATTTTATTTGTTGGAATTCCTGCTACCGCAACGAATGGATTTTCGAAACCGGTTGAAGATACCCAAGCAACTTCTAGTGAGTTACCAAGCTCACCTTTATACTTCGCTTCGAAAGCACCGTAGGTACTATCATCTGAAACGACGTCGTTGTTTGCATCAAGTGTGATGTCTAATGTTGTACTGTTAGCTTCGGTTGAACCATCGTCTGCACGAACAACATACAGTGCATTTGAATATGATAAGTAATCAGCAGCTGTAAAAAATGTTTCGTAATTGTCATCATTAGGTGCGCCAAAACGGTCTACGAGTTGGTTTTCTGATGATAGCAATAATGGTTCGTTAGTCGGGCCCCACCTAAATACACCAGCTATTGCAGCAGGTGGATTTGAGATGGCTGGTACTGCCTGAGAAGCATCAACTTCCCGAACTATAACAGAGGGACTTACGGAAAAAGCCATATTTTTCTCCTTTATGTATTGAAAACGCGTTAATCTTGTTTTTTTATCTATTTCTTACTGTTCTTATTTATAAAAAATGGTATTCTATATAATTACAGCACTAAGCCGTCATCTTCATAATAAAAATCTTCGCCAGTATCAACAAAGCCAAAAGGCAATAATTCTTCCTCAATTTGTTCTTCTGTCTTTTCTCGTAACTTAACAAGTGTATTTATGTCAGTCATATCTTTAAAATACGCTTGTTCAACCATCCATGCAAACAGAACAAGGTTCATAACCAAATCGTCGTGAAATCCTGACTCTGCTTCGTATGAGTTTGCTTTTTTAGAAAAACGGCTAATTTCTTGTATAGTATCATAATCTTGTATAATAAGTTGGTTTTGCTCAATTAGCATTTTAAGCATGCTACATCCAACTGCCTTAACGTTTTTAGTTGTTCTTATTCCATTATCTACTTTTTTACCAAAACCGCCAGTAAGTATTTTACCAGCTCTTCCATTGTTTGTGGTGTATAATATATTTTCATAACCATAATCCATTAAGAGAACATCAGCAACCTGTTCTCCAATATCGTTAACCTCTATTAAAACAGCAGCGGTATTATATACTTGTCCTATTCTAAAAACAACTGATGCAAAATCAATTGGTCCTACCATGTTATCTCTAAACATCGCCACTTGTTTATATGGCATCTCTGTAATATCAATTACTGAAAAACATGAATAGTCCAAACCTTTACCACGGGCAACATCGACTGTCATAGAATACTGACGATCTTTTATTGGCTTTTCGTATTGTATAAAACCATCTTGTTGTCCTATTGGTACTGAATGTAATAACTCTTTTAGTTTCCAACCTGCAATAAGAGTACCAGAACTACCTAGGAACTGACAACAATATTCTTGGTTGAATTTTTCTTCGTCGTGGTCTAATGCTTCGATTGTTTCCTTGCGCCATTTTTCATCGCGACCCGGAACATCGTGCCACATAACTTCTTCATATTCATAACCATTTGTACCTTCTCTTGCGCCAGTACATGTTTTCCAAAAATGGTTTAATCCATTTGGAGTAGAAGTCATTAAAAGTTTTGTTGACTCGCCAGACGAGATAGTAGGATAAACAGATGCGAAAAATTCGTCATATCCTTCAATGAATGCAACCTCATCAAGGTATAGAAAATTAACAGACTTACCACGAATAGCACTCGACGACGTAGTACCAGCCAAAACTTGACACCCATTTTCAAGTGCAATGTTTCCTTTGTTCCATTCTTCAACCCCTTGTTGCAGCCATTTAGGTAATGATTCAAATGCAAGTTTGACTCGAGCCATTACTTCTCGGGCAGCATCACCTTTATTAGCTAGGATAGCAACTGTTTTAAATTCATTAAATAAAACGTAATGTAAAATAATAGCCATTGCAGTGGTTGTTTTACCAGACTGCCGAGCCGTCAAAACAGCCAAACGTCTATTATCAGTAATTTTTCGAGTAATATTTTCTTGGTAATCGTACATTTCAAATGGAACTAATCCCTTATCAACATGTACAATTTTAATATAATTCTTGGCAAAATATATTGGATCTTGCGCACATTTCATATACTCTTTTAATAGGTCAGGCGACCATTCTATTTCTTCACCAATCTTTTTAAGATGTTGGTTTCCTAAATAACCGTCACCCATTTTCAGTATCTTTCAACATTTTTAATAAATCCGCGGTGGATACAATCAAGTTATTATTTACTGTGTTGGTTTGCGCAGCCTCTTTAGGTGCATTTATTTCTTCTTGTGCAAATTTCTTTTTAGTTGAAACATCAGCAAAATCTTTATTGGCGTCTAACATCGTTTTCATCAATGTGGATACAACCTCGAATGCTCTTGGTTGTTCTGACTGTTTTGCAATCTCAAGCATTTCTCTTACTGCTTCATTTCCGATTTCAATAACACCTTCAATGTTTTCACGAACTTTTGCAAGATCCTTTAGATTCTCGTCATCTACCTCGTCGGTTACTATAGCTGGAAGTATTTCTTCAACAACTTCAACTGGCGTGGCAGCTAGCTCTTCTTCTCTAATTTCTGAAAGTGGTCTCAATCCGAGATTTTCAGCTATTTTATCATTCATATTATTCACTCACTATGGTTTTAATAATACCCCAGTTGTCATCAAACTCAATGTCTTGGTATGGAATTGATCCAAAGTCTGGAGACGATATAGTTACTGCAGGTGGATTTCTATATCCTAAGCCTGCGTCGGTTATTGTTATTGATTGAATATCCCCGTTATTACCAACATTTGCTATGGCAGTTGCCTGAGTCGACGTTGGTGCAGAAACATTGATTGCAGGAGCGTTCGCGTAGAACTTCCCTGAGCTATTTATTGTAATTGAGTCTATGACTCCATTTACTAATGTTGGTGTTAATGAAGCGGCGAATGTTGACGGCGTATCGTCAGGTGCATCAATCGTAACAGCTGGTGCTGTAGCATACCCAGATCC
>Ga0228644_1000324_pt1 | contig 15966 bp, 11 predicted proteins | sample 56DmetaG_FD_186020 | JGI IMG/M metagenome (GOLD analysis project Ga0228644, IMG submission 186020) | Seawater microbial communities from Monterey Bay, California, United States - 56D | ecosystem: Environmental > Aquatic > Marine > Coastal | place: USA: California | collected 2016-11-09
TGCAATCCCTCCCGTTTTTGCTAATCCCATCATGGCTCTCTTTGCCAAACGTTCTAGATTTCGTGAACTTAAGGGGGCATCTGTCAGTACCACAATCATGCAAGAACCATCAACATCGTAGTTAAACTCTTGAGGATAATTATTCATTTCTTTGGCAATGGGTACGCCATTGATTTGAAGTACACCACCAAAATTGGTTTGCACTAAAACGCCCACGGTGTAACCTCCAAGTTTTTTGGGAATAATCCTTGAAGAGGTTCCAATGCCTCCTTTGTAACCAAAACAAGAAGTTCCAGTTCCAGCACCCACATTCCCTTCCTCTACCATCCCGCTTTTAGAATTGTAAATGGCATCGAGTACGTGTTTTTCTTCGATATGCCTCCCCCGAATGTCATTGAGCCAACCGTCATTGGTTTCTCCTACTACCGAATTTACTGAATAAACACCTTCATTTCCCTTTTGATCTAAGGTGTAACTGATTAATGCATTTGAAGCAGCCGGTACACTTAAAGTATTAGTCAAAATTAGGGGCGTTTCAATATTGCCTAATTCTTTAACCTGGCTGTATCCTGCTAACTTTCCAAAACCATTTCCAAGATAGATTGCTGCGGGAACTTTCAGCTGAAAGAGATTGCCTGAATGAGGGAGTATTGCGGTTACCCCGGTTCTAATGTGTTCTTCCTCTATCAATGTGGTATGTCCTACTTTAACTCCTTCTACATCTGTGATGGAATTGAGTTTTCCTGTTTTCAGTACGCCTATTTCGATCCCATAATCTCGAGCCCTTTTGTTTTGAGAAAACAAACTAGACGAAACCAACAGCGTGATTACCAGTGAAAAAAGGGTTTTATTTATGTTAAAGACCATTGCTTAAAATAGTTTTTAATGAATTTGATAAAACAGGAGCAGGCATTAACGTGTCAAACGATAAATCAAAATTGCAGAACGTTGAATGAGAGCATTCATCGTTTTCAGATTTACAATTTCTTGCGGAGTATGTGCTCCGCTGCCCATCGTCCCTAAACCGTCCAAGCCGTCTGTAAAATCGGCTACAAAAGAAATATCGGCGGCACCTCTTCGGCTTGGATCATAGCCTGTTACAGGCCCGAATCCTAAATCTTGACTTACTTCGCTAAGTGTTTCCAATACTGCCTTATTGCCCTCAGTGGGCCCCATTGCCGGATAGCTGTCAATAAATTCAATACGGGCTGAGGTTTGGGGTAAGTTTTGACTGACAATCTCTCGCATTTTCGAACGTGCATTTTCTTTTTGTTCTTCTGAAATAAAACGAAGCCCACCATGAACAACAGCTTTTTGAGCTACAACATTTGTCTTTCCAAAAACGTCACCACTACTGGTTTGTTTGTCGTAGTTAACGAAAGTACCTCCTAAAAGGGTTCCTGGATTAAAAGTGAGGTATTCTTCACCTCGAACTTCTTCGTAAAAGGCATTGAGTATTCGACTCATTTCAAAAATGGCTCCAGCACCAATTCGTTCATTAAAAACACCTGAAGAATGAGCACGCACTCCTTTTACTTCTACTTTCCATCCTGAGGCTCCGCGTCGCGCTAGGGTTGCATTTTCAAATCCGGTTGCATTTTCAAATCCTAAAGCAATATCTGCTTTCTTTCCCGCATCAATCAATGACTTACGCGATATTGTTAATGGCTTTCCAGTACTTTCCTCATCTCCAGTAAGGGCCACGGTAATAGTTGCTCTTTTGAGTAAGTTAAGTTCTGCCAAAGCTTTCAGTGCATAAAGTATTACCACATCACCACCCTTCATATCATTTGCTCCGGGGCCATAAGCCAAACTGTCATTGATTCGTTCAAAAGTTTGAAACGGACTGTTATCTTCGAAGACAGTATCCAAATGTCCGATCAGCAACAGCTTTTTTCCTTTATCACCATCAATAGAGGCAAATAAATGTCCAGCCCTATTCATTTCCGCGGGCATGTCTATCCATTCGGTTTGAAAACCAATTTCACGAAAAGCCAAATCAAACACTTCACCAACTTCTTTAACCCCTTCTTGATTCAAAGTCCCACTGTTGATATTGACCACCTTTTCTAAAAACGAAAGACTCGACTCATCAAAGCTTTTAACTTTTTGGATAATCTTACGTTCTGTCCTACTCAATTTTTGAGCGTGAAGTTTGAGTGAACTCAAGGCAATAAGGGTGATTACAAATAGTATTTTTTTCATAAAAATTCAATATTTAGAAATTCTTTGTTAAGGATTTGACAATTTTATTCTCAGTAAGAAATTCTTGTGCAATAACCTTAATCGTGGTGTAAATGGGAATTGCAATGATCATTCCCACGGGACCAAGTAAGGTTCCTGAAGCAAGAATCACGATGAAGATTTCAAGTGGGTGAGATTTTACACTATTTGAAAAAATAAAGGGTTGGCTAAAAAAGTTATCGATCAGCTGTCCCACCACAAACCCAATCATGACGTAACCTGTCTTTGGAAGAATGACCGTACTAAAATCAGCACCAATAAAACTACTCATGGTCAAGAGTAACATTAAAACCCCTCCAATAATAGGACCCAAATAGGGAATTAAATTCAATAAAGCACACAAGAAGGCAATGATAAAGGCATTTTCTACTTTAAAGACTGCCAATACAATGCTGTACACAATCATTAAAATAGTAATTTGAAGAAGCAATCCTAGAAAATAGCGCGAAAGTAAGTTTTTGGTTTTTTCAATCGATTTTTCAACTCGATCACTCACCTTATCTGTGACAAGTGCTAGAATAATGCGTTCTTGCAAATGACTGTCTTTTAGAAAGAAAAAGAGAATAAAAACCACAGAGAATAAACCTATGGTAAAGCCGCCTAACAACTCTAAAGTCTCATTCAGCAATTCGGGAAGCAGACCAAATTTACATTTTGGAAGAGGTTGTCTACCGAAAATTGTTGTTGCCAAAAGCTATTGTCAAGATTAAAGTAAGTTCCAATTTCTTGAACTAGCGTTTCTATGTTGCCCTTGAGTTGATTGACCTCTAACAAAGAAAGGTTTTCTCCTTGCTGAACCAGTAAAGGAACAAATAATGAAAAAATGCTGACCAGGATCCAGATAAGGAAAATTATGGTTAAGGTTGAAGCCAATATGTTTTTCAACTTCAAACGCTTAATTAAAAATTGATTGATGGGCCTACCGATAAGGCTTACAATTCCTGCAATAAGCATGTAGATTAACAACGTTTTGACTTGGAGGAGAAGCCACACCAAAATACAAATCCCTGTGATTTGGAGTACTGCTTTGACAATTCCGTTGGAGATTTCTTTTGAATTCATAGGTTAAAGATAGGAAAGTTTAGAGCTTCAATTATTTTGTTGTTTCAGAAATGCAATGTGTGAGGCAAAGAGTCCAGCGGTTTCTGTTCGAAAACGTTGGGAACCAATACTTACTGAGGTGAACCCCAATTGTTCAGCACTTTGAATTTCTTGTGAACTAAAATCTCCCTCCGGACCAATGAGCAGCGTAATTGCGTTTTGACTCAAGTCACAATCAATCAAATTGCTTTTTGGAGTGTCCTTGCAATGGGCTAAAAATCCCATCTGATTTTTCCTTTGAATAAATTCTGAAAATGGAATAAGAGGGTGGATTTGAGGGAGAAAAAATTGTTGAGATTGTTTGAGTGCAGCAACGGCAATTTTTTCAAGACGTAAGGATTTGATCACTTTGCGTTCGGAATGCTCGCAGAGTAGTGGGGTTATGGAAGCCACTCCCAATTCGGTGAGTTTTTCCACCAGCCACTCCATTCGACTGTTATTTTTAGTTGGGGCAATTGCCAAATGTATTTTTTTGTCGGGGGGGCTGTGCTGAACGGATTCAATTTTTAGAGCTGTTGCTGAGTTGGGACTAACGTGAGTCAATTCTCCTCTCCATTCCAATCCTTTGCCGTTAGTTAGTGTGATAGGGTTTCCTGATTTTTGTCTCAATACTTTGGCCAAATGCTTGCTTTCATCCCTAGAAAAAGAAAACGCTTTTGTATCGGCTAGCAGTAAGTGATCAAAAAACAACAACATAATTAGTAGGTAAGTCTAGATTTTGATGCATCCGTTAGTTTTCCAAATTGTTTTTCTTGGAGTTTGTAATAAGCTGTAATCCCAATCATGGCTGCATTGTCTGTAGTGTATTTTAATGGAGGTAAAAAAACCTCCCAATGATGACTTTCTTTTCGAGCAAGCAATTGGTTACGTAACTCAGAGTTTGCCGCAACACCCCCACCAATCACGATTTGATTCAACTGATTTTCAGAAGCAACTTGTTCTATTTTATTCAAAATGATTTGAACCAAGGTGTATTGTAAGCTGGCACAAAGATCGTTTAGATTTTCGTGGATAAAGTTACTGTCATTTTGTGTTTGTTTGTGAATGAAATTGGTAAAAGCAGTTTTGACACCACTGTAGCTTACATCGTACCCTTTCATATTGGGTATTGGAAATTGAAATCTTTTAGGATTTCCCGTTTGCGCCAGTTTGTCAATTTGGGGCCCAGAAGGATAGTCAAGTCCCATGCGTTTGCCGCATTTATCAAAAGCTTCTCCTATGGCATCGTCTAGGGTAGTGCCCAATACGTTCATCTCAAAATGATTTTTAACCAAAACGAGTTGGGTATGCCCACCAGAAACTGTAATCCCCAAAAAAGGAAATGTTGGAGTATTAATTCCATTCTCCTCAATAAAATGAACTAAAAGATGCCCTTGCATATGATTGATGGGAATCAGCGGTACATTTAATGAAAGCGCAAAAGACTTTGCAAAGGCACTCCCTACAAGCAATGAGCCTAGAAGACCCGGACCTTGAGTGTAAGCAATTGCGGTTAGGTCATTTTTGTCGATATTTGCTTGAACTAAGGCCTGTTGGACTACCGGTACGATTTTGGATTGATGTGCGCGTGAAGCAAGTTCCGGAACTACCCCACCATAAGCTTTGTGAACCGTCTGATTGGCAATGCAATTGGAAAGTACTTTTCTACCGTTGAGTACCGCTGCTGCAGTATCGTCACAGGATGATTCAATAGCTAAAATTAGTTCGGAATTAGGCAACATAGTGTTTTTTAAAGCGTTACAAAAATAAACGATTCGTATCAAAAAGTGGAATAAAATAGCGGCAATCCTTTTAGGTAGTATCCTATTCATTTCTTGTCTGGGATTCCTACTGATTTCTACCTCTTGGGTTCAGTCGCGTATTTTAAAACAATTTACTCAAAATTTTGAGCAGACTACAGAGCAGCAAATCACTTTCGATCGAATCCGCCTCCAGTGGAACGGTAGGCTCGAGTTGACAGATATTTTTATCGGTGATCATCATCAGGATACCCTAGCTTTTATTCAAAAGATAGAAACTTCATTCAAGGATTTTAAAAAATTACAACAAAACGATTTTGACTTCAGTCTTCTTGAGGCTTCTGGGGTGTATTTAAACATCAAAAAGTATCCTAATGAGGAAGTCCATTCGCTAAAAGTTTTGGTGCAAAAACTAAGAAAAGAAAGTAAGAATCGCAACAAACCCATTCTGAACGTATCAGAAGTGGATTTTGTCAATACTAAATTTAACTACACTGATTTAAACTCAGAGGAAAAGCCAATTCAAGTCGATTCGCTCAACATCAAGGCACAAAATTTTAACTTCACCGCAGATAGTTTACTTCTGGAATTAAATACTTTAAAAGGGTATTTAGTCTCGCCCGTAAAAGAACAATTTTCCACCTCAGCAAAAGTGTTGTATCGACCCGGTATGCTCTATTTGTCAGATTGGAATTTAAGTGCTGCAGACAATCAACTGAGTGGCGCATTAAACCTAGTGGGAGCAAACAATAGTTTTCGGAATTTTAACAAGGAGGGAACCTTTAAGTGGGTGGTCAATGAAAGTCAATTAAAAACGGAACGTTTCAGTTCGTCTCCATTTTTAGCGAAAAGTCCTGTAAAGGCAAGTTTCGTTGCAAAAGGGTCGCTAGATGATTTTGACCTTGAAAAGCTCAGGGTAGTCCATGATGAGTTTGATGTTGAAGGAAAGCTGATGCTTCAAAACTTGTTGGATTCTAGCAAGATGAATTGGGAATTTACTGTTTCAAATGCTTCCCTAAGTACGGTTCAATTGCTTGAGCAAAACAAGCACTTGATTGCCGTTAACGATTATTTCACGGGCGAGTCTGTCCAATTTAAAGGACGATTTAAATCCAATACTAAAGCGATTGATTTTGATTTAGAATCACAAAATGCTTGGGGAAATTTCAAAGCAAAAGGAGCTGTTGATCAAGGCTTATTTATGAAAGAGAATAAAGACAAAGCCATCACCGTGGAGGCAGCTTTTGACTCGATAAATTTTTTACTCCCTACGGTATCAAAAAAAGAATTTAGTTGGGGGGGAGTTGTTCAATTTGAGGGTAATTTGGCTGAGAAGGGAAACGAGCAATTGGAGTGGGATGTAAGAGAAATGTTTTTAAAAACCCCTACTTTTTCACTTTCAAATATTGAAATTGAAGGAAATTTTACCGATCAACAACTGAGAAATACACTCAGCGTGAATGATTCCATCATGGCACTCAAAAGTGATTTTCGGTTTGATTTTTCTGATACCCAACCCCAATACACCCTTGCAGCTAATATTTCCAAATGGGACATCAACCTTTTTGGCCTTCGTCTTGGAGAAGCAAAACGCAATTTTAAAGGAGTAGTTTTAGGTAATTTTAAAGGAAAAAATATTGACAATCTTGAAGGAGCCTTTAAGGTTTCGGCAGCTCAGATCACCAATGAAAATTCCACTGTCGATTTGAATCCTTTAACAATTTCCCAAAAAATTATTCAGGGAGAAACCTTATTAACTATTGAAAATACGGATTGTATTTCCGGTGCTGCCCGAGGAAAATTTCAAACCTCACAACTGGTACAATTGTTTCAGCAAACGCTTCACCAGGTCTATCCTTTCCTGCCTCTGAAAGAACCTCGAGAAGGACAAGAGTTAAGTTTTAAGTTAACGATTTACAAGAAGCTATTGGATGCTTTGTATCCTGAGTTTTCGGTTTCTGAAAACATTTTCCTCAAAGGGAATATTGGTTCAGATGTTAAGAGTTCTATTGTCACTTTAGACGCTCCCTTAATGCGGTGGAATGGATTGCAGCTTGAGGAACTTCACTTCCAAATTGACACCAAAAACCCAATTTACAATACGTATCTCAGCGTAAACCGAATCAGCCAAGAGTACATCAAAGGAAGAGCCTTTAACATGATTAGTACCAAGTTAAAGGACACCCTTTATTTTCGCTCAGAATTTACCAATCAAGCCAAAGAAAAGACGCCCTTTGAACTGAATTTTTACCACACTATGGGTACTGATGGAATTTCTTATTTTGGCTTTAAAAAATCTAAGTTTCCATTAGGAAAGGAGACATGGGTTTTGAATCCTGAGGATACACCAAACCAAAAAATTGGGTACAATGCAAAAACAAATGAAACGATCCTGACTGACCTACTGGCAGTCACTGAAGACCAACTCATTGAGCTTTCTGGTGCCTATTCAAACAGCAAAAAATTTAACCTAGATTTAGAAATTGAAAATGTTATTTTAGAAAACATACTCCCCGTAAATCCTGTATTTAGGCAATCGGGTATTGTAGATCTCAAAGCAAAAATAGCTCGATCGTCTGAGGAAAATAAATTGGAATTCTCAACAGCAATTTCCGATTGGAATATTAATGGTCAAAATTTAGGTCAGTTTGATTTAAGTGCAAATGGAAATACCTTGATGAACGCCTATGTCGTTGCCCTTAACCTCGATGAAGAAAACAAAAAGAGCTTGTCTGCTCGAGGAGTTTGGCAAGGTTTCGAAAAGCCTACACTTAATCTTGACTTGGATTTAAATGAATTCAACCTCGGGTTTTTGTCCCCTTTGGGTAAAGATGCAATTCAAAACATCAATGGGGCTATTACGGGAAATGTAAACCTCTGGGGCCCTCTAGATGAGATCAGACATAATGGTGTTCTCAATTTGGAAAAGGCTCAAATCCGTATTCCTTATCTCAATCTTGATTATCAGGCTGAGTCAACCCAAGTTCTTTTGTCCAATCAAGATTTTACCTTTAAAGATGTAAAACTTAATGAACGGGCTGAAGGAACCTCAGCGGAAATGAACGGAACTTTTTCGCATGATAATTTTCGTGATTGGAGCTTACAGATGGACATCGAATCCGACAGAATGTTATTGTTAAATACCCAACAAGTCCCCGAATCATTGTTTTTTGGGCAAGGGTTTTTAAATGGAAATTTAAATTTGTCTGGGCCAACAAAAAATTTAAAAATTTCTCTACAAGGAGCCACGGAAACGGGTACTTCCATCAAAATTCCCTGGGCTGAGAGTTACGGCTTGTCCGATAGTAGCTTTGTGAATTTTATTGACAAAAAAATAAAAAGGGAGGTAACCCCTATGGTTGAGGAAAAAACGATCAAAGAAATTCGTGGGGTCGAGATGGATTTTGAACTTGACGTGACTAACAATGCTTCGATCGAAATTGTTATTGATCAAGAAACAGGAAGTTATCTCAGTGGAAGAGGAGCGGGAAATCTTTTTATGGAGATCAATACCAATGGAAAATTTAATATGTGGGGTGACTTTATCACCTTTGATGGAATTTACAATTTTAAAAACTTGGGAGTAATTGATAAAAAGTTTAATGTCAAACCCGGGGGTACTATTGTATGGGAGGGAAATCCACTGGAAGCTCAAATGGATTTAGAAGCAGTTTACAGTGTTCCCGGTGGTGCAAATCCTGCCTTGCTTTTGGACAATCCGAATTTTAACAAAAGTATTCCTACTGAAGTATTGATCCGTTTGCAAGGAAATCTTCTCAAACCCGATGATCCTGTTTTTGAAATTGACTTTCCCAACACCAGCGGTACTGTTGCCTCTGAAATTAACTATCGTTTGGCCGATCCTCAACGGAGTCAGTTGCAAGCCTTATCGTTATTGTCTCAAGGAATTTTTATTAATGAAGTGAGTGTTTCTATGCAAGGAATTACAAATAATTTGTATCAAAAGGCTTCTGACATTGTAAGTAATTTGATTGGTGAAGAAAACGACAAATTAAAGGTGGGAATCGATTACCTTCAAGGAGATAAAAGTGCATTACTGGATATTGCGACAGAGGATCGACTGGGGTTTACACTGTCAACTAAAATCAGTGATCGGATTTTACTCAACGGAAAGATTGGAGTTCCTGTAGGAGGAGTAGAACAAACTCTGATTGTAGGGAACATCCAAATTGATTTTATCCTTAATGACGAAGGCTCTCTGAGGGCAAAAGTGTTTAACAAAGAAAACGAATTTCGTTACATAGGAGACGAACTGGGGTACACTCAGGGGGTGGGCCTGTCTTATGATGTGGATTTTAACACTTTTAAAGACCTGATACAGAAGGTTGTAAACAGTCAAGATCTGGAGTCTCAATCTACCCAAACGGAAACGAATCAGACCCCAAGCGGAGGAGTTCGTTTTGTCAAAAAAGGGAATTTGTAACATTCTGTTGCAATTTTGTAAAATTTTGCTTCGAGTTAGTCTTCTGTTAATTTAATGTTTAAATTTGCTGCGAAATCAAATGAAAACAACGATAAAACGAATTGGTGTACTGACTTCTGGAGGAGATGCTCCAGGAATGAATGCAGCCCTCAGAGCTGTGGTTAGGTCAGCTGCATTTTATTCCATTGAATGTGTTGGTATTTACCAGGGCTATCAAGGTCTTATTGACAATAAGGTCAAATTTATGAACGCTCGAAGCGTAAACAACATTATCAATAAAGGAGGTACCGTACTTAAATCTGCCCGCTGTTTGGAATTTAGAACCAAAGAGGGAAGAAAAACTGCATTTGAAACCGTCCAAAAGAATGGAATTGAAGCTTTAGTGGTTATTGGAGGCGATGGATCTTTTACTGGAGCCATGATTTTTCAATCGGAATTTAATATCCCTGTGATTGGAATTCCGGGAACGATTGACAACGATATTTTCGGAACTTCACATACCATCGGATACGATACAGCGCTAAACACCGTCATCGAAGCCATTGATAAAATACGAGATACGGCCATTTCACACAACAGACTCTTCTTTGTTGAAGTTATGGGAAGAGATGCCGGACACATTGCTTTAAATACCGGAATAGGCGCAGGTGCTGAAGAAGTACTGATCCCTGAAGAAGACATGGGGCTTGACCGATTATTAGAATCGTTAAAGCGGAGTGAGAAGTCTGGAAAATCATCTAGTATTGTGGTGGTAGCCGAAGGAGACAAAACAGGAAAAAATGTATTTGAAATTGCAGAATACGTTGAAAAAAACATGCCTTACTACGACGTAAGAGTATCCGTTCTAGGTCACATGCAGCGGGGAGGAAGCCCCAGTTGTTTTGACCGAGTGCTAGCCTCAAGAATGGGGGTCTATGCGGTAGAAGCGCTACTCGAAGGAAAATCGAACATGATGGTGGGTATGATCAAAGAAGAAATGACCTTAAGCCCACTTGAAAAAGCAATCAAAGGCAAGTCAGAAATTAACAAAGACTTAATCCGGGTTTCGGATATTTTAACAATTTAACATAAACAATAATTAAACACAAGTAAAATGGCAATTAGAATTGGAATCAATGGGTTTGGAAGAATAGGGAGACTGGTATTTCGCTCTGCAATGAAGCAAGACGATGTAACTGTAGTAGGGATTAATGACCTTTTAGATATTGAACATCTCGCATATTTACTAAAATACGATTCCGTACATGGAAAATATGATGGTACTATTGAAATTGATGGAAACAACTTAGTGGTTGACGGTCAGCCTGTTCGTATCTCTGCCGAACGCGATCCAGCAGCAATTGGATGGGGTACAATGAATACGGATGTAGTAGCTGAGTGTACAGGAATCTTTACCACACTTGAAAAAGCGCAAGCCCACATCGATGGGGGTGCCAAAAAAGTAGTCATATCTGCTCCATCAGCTGATGCGCCAATGTTTGTTATGGGAGTGAATCATACTGAAGCACAGGCTGCTCAAAACATCGTTTCCAATGCTTCTTGTACTACGAACTGTTTGGCTCCTGTTGCAAAAGTATTGAACGACAATTTTGGAATTGCAGAAGGGCTAATGACCACTGTTCACGCCACAACGGCTACCCAATTTACTGTTGACGGTCCCTCGAAGAAAGATTTTAGAGGAGGAAGAAGTTCGTTGGTAAACATCATGCCGGCTTCTACTGGTGCAGCAAAAGCAGTGACCAAAGTAATTCCATCATTGGTAGGAAAACTAACAGGGATGGCTTTTCGTGTCCCTACAGCCAATGTATCGGTTGTTGATTTAACTGTTAAGTTAGAAAAAGATACTTCTTACGAAGAAATCAAACAGGTCATGAAAAAGCATGCCGACAGTGATATGAAAAATATCTTAGGCTACACGGAAGAGGGCGTTGTTTCCCAAGATTTTGTTGGGGATGTCCGAACGTCAATCTTTGACGCTGGAGCAGGTATGGAATTGAATTCTCGTTTTTTCAAAATTATTTCTTGGTATGACAACGAATGTGGTTACTCCAATAAACTTATTGATCTAGCAAAACACATTAATCAACTCTAAATACTCATTGACAAATGATTTTAGTAGTTGACAGTGGTTCTACCAAAACAGACTGGATAGCAGTAGATTCAAAGGGTAAAACCCTTTTTGCTACCCAAACCTTAGGTCTAAATCCTCAGGTGTTATCCAGTGCGATTCTCAAGGAGCGAATCATCAATAATTTTGATTTATTCCAAAACCGCAAAGAGGTTACACATTTGTATTTCTACGGAGCGGGTTGTGGTGTTGATTCCCCTCAAAAAAGAATTCGTCGTGTGTTTGATGAAATCTTTGTTAATAGTAAAATCATAATCAAAGAAGATACATATGCGGCAGTTTACGCTGCTGCAGATTTTGGACATAAATCCATTGTTTGTATTCTCGGAACGGGTTCCAATTGCACCTATTTTGACGGAAAGGAAATCGAACAGCGGGTCACCTCCCTCGGATATGTTTTAATGGATGAGGCCAGTGGTAATTTCTTTGGAAAGCAACTGATTCGAAGTTACTATTTCAAAACCATGTCGGAAGATTTGGCCAAAGAATTTGAGCAAGAATACGACCTTTCACCCGATACGATTAAAGAAAACATTTACCGTCGTGAAAATCCGAATACGTATCTCGCTACCTTTTCTAGATTTTTAATCAAGCATAAAAGCAATGCGGTGTTTCAGGACATTATTGCCAAAGGTTTGGATCGTTTTATTAGTCATCAAATTCTTCAATTTGAAAATGCTAAAGAGGTCCCCATTCATTTTATTGGATCAATCTCCTTTTTCCTAAAAGAAGAAATTGAAAAAGCCTTAAAATTAAAAGGTTTGACCATGGGCAGAATTGTTCAACGTCCTATTGACGAGTTGGTCAAATACCACAAAGATTTAATAGAAACGGTTCAATAGTCCTTTTTCGTCTGACTTCGCAAACTGGATTTACAAATTGATTTTTTTTATCAAAAAATTAAATACTTATTTAAATAAGTATTTAATTTTTGACGCAACTAGCCTCCGTTTACCTGAACGTACTTTTGTATTATTGAATTGTAACAAATTCATTTTCATAGGGTTGTACAGGTGAATCTATTTTTCTTTTGATTGACCTCAACAACAGGAGCATCACGAAAAAATTTTTCGATAAAAATTGGAATGTCTTTAGTTTAAAACGAGTTTACTGCTCGAAATAGGATTTAATCCACTGCAATCATGGATATCTCAATTCGAACTGATTTTGGAAGTGTTTTGACAGCTACAGTTTCTCTGGCAGGTGCCGTATCGTTGTCAAAATAGCTTCCGTACACTTCATTAACCTGTCCAAAATTATCCATATTGTCCAAAAAGATCGAGGTTTTAACCACTTGATTAAAATTCATTTCCGCAGCTTCTAAAATGGCTTCCAGATGCTGCATCACCAATTGGGTTTCTTCTTTAATGGTTCCACTGAAAAGTTCCATACTTTCGGCTAAAATGGGAATTTGTCCAGAGATGTACAAGGTGTTTCCGGCCTTTACTGCCTGATTGTATGGGCCTAGTGGGGCAGGGGCATTGAGTGTTGTGATGATCTTTTTTTTCACTTGATTTTTCATACAAGGTACTAAAAATTCAAATTTTTTCTACCTCCTGTTGGGTTCGCTTTGTTTTTCGTATTTGATGTCGCTTAACAAACCTGATTTTATCCCAATAAAAAAGTTCCAAGAAGCTCGATCACTAAAGGGTACCCAACTAAAATTGAGGCGCCAACTGTTTAAATCCCTATTGAATCGGAGTTGGGTGTAAGTAAAACCTTTCCCTTTAAAATCATAACCTGAAGAAACACCGACTTTCCATTTTGGAGTCAGATCAATATTTCCTGAAAACATTAATGAATTGTTGCTAAAATCTCTTTGTCCTCTTGAGTTATTGTAGGTTAGTGAATAGGCAAGTTTTAAATTCCAGGGTATTTTTGATCGGTAACTCGGGTAGGTAGGTGCGGGATCATTGTTTTCAGGATCCTCCATACGGCGGTCGGTAAAGTCTTCCGCTCGACCAAACAAATCGTCTTCTCTTCCACCACTAGAAGTTGATTCCTGCTGACTTCGTTCATTTTCTTCTTCTTCTCTGCCTTTAATTTGTGTACTGGAAAAAGAATAATTCATGTTGACGTTTGCACTAGTCAAACGGAATAATCCACCTCCATTCGTAATATGATATTTGTTAATACGGACTTTGTCTTGATTTAAAGTGTAAGGATCAAGGGTACCTCCAAAATTTACAGTCATTTTACCTTTTAAAAGGGATAAACCCGTGGACATTCTCATAGGACTCCAACGTAGGGAATCTGCTGCAAAATTATGAGAAGTGGAAAAATTTAAGTTGTTCAGCAAAACTACTTTTTTAGGCCCGGTAGCGGTAGAATCTTTATCGCGTACTTTGGCTTCAAAATTATTTCCAACACTGATACCCATATTGTTGGAAAGAGCCTTTGATGGGATTCCGAAGAGGCTATTTTGATAGCGGGTGTATTCAGCAGTGTTGCCCTCTGCATCCACAATGTAGGTATCGTAATATTGTTCAAAACTAGGTTTGTTGGTGTAACTGATGGAGGGTCTTACGGTATGCCGTATGGATTGTATTTTTTTGTTCTCACCAAAATTGAAGGTACCGTAAAAGGTTGTCCCCAATGAGGCACTTAAATTGTATTGTCTAAAAGTTCCAATTTTATTAATTGTGTCTTTGACAGCAATTCCCAATTCGGGATCGTAATCGGAAAAGCGCACGGTGTTTTGAGTCCAAACTTCATCGTAGTTGGCACTGGTGGACATGCTGAGGTATTTAAAGAGCTTAAAATTGGTACTTAGCGGAATGGAATGTTTCATTCCCATTTTTGCATTCTCAAACATGTTTGGACCAAACAGAGCTTCCTCTGTGGTAATGATCCGATTTTCTGCTCTACCGGTGTATTGAAAATTAATGTTTTGAAAGATTCCTTTTTTAGCACCTACTTTGGGAGCAAAAGGATAGATTCGCTCCATGTTGGCTTGGAAGGTAGGAAGGGTCAAATTAACCGATTTTGATTGCGAATTTTGAGACATGGCGGTGGTCAACGAAATATTTACTCTAGGATATTCGGGGAATGTTTTGGAATACGAAATCGAGGAACTCAGGTTGTTGTTTAAAAAGTTGGGAGAGTTCAGTTGATTTACGGATTGTCGATAATAGTCACTACTACCAAAGTTTACCGAGGCAGAAAAAGTAGAATTAGGACTTGATTTTGGATCTTTGCTGTGATTCCAACGAACATTGAAGACGGTAGATTTTGAATAGTCAGGTAATCCACGAGCTTCATTAATTAGATTTTCGAAGCGAAAACTAAATTTTCCACGGTATTTGTAGCGCACATTGTATTGTGAATCACCACGAAAACCGTAGCTACCGTTGGTGTAATAATCTGCGATTAGTGTAAAATCAAAATAGTCTGACAGGGCTAAATAATAGCCTCCATTCTGAACATAAAACCCTCTCAAATTACTTTCTCCGATGGAGGGAATAATAAAACCTGATTCTTTGGTTTGTGAGGAGGGGAAATAGGCAAATGGAAGCCCTACCGGGGTAGGAACATCGGCTATGAACATATTGGTTAAACCAGAAATGATCTTCCCCCCTGGGATAATTTTCCCTTTTCTTACCTTGAAATAGTAGTCGATACCTTCCTCTTCGTCCCCTACTAATTTTCCTGCTGTACTCACTCTTGCATCTTTGATGTAATAAGTGGAGTCATTTTGTTTTTTGGTCAATGCAGCAAAAATATCCATTCCGTTTTGCCCTGATTTGGAATTCCAGATCAATGCTTTTTGGGTATCAAAATTAAATCGAATAGAATCTGGATTTACTTCATTGCCTGCTTGCTTAAAAAAAGGATATTGAACCAAGGTTGAATCCATCAAGATCCTACCTGCATTAACCTCATTTGTTTTGTAATCCAAAATGATAATTCCAGCGCGAAGTTCAATGTCTTGATAGTACAATTCTGCTTCGTTGTAAAGGATGAGTTTATTTTCTTTTCGATCAATTTGAACACAATCTTTGGCTGTGTATTTCACTTTAGCCAGGAGTAAAGGTTTTTTTTCAACGGGAGGGGCTATGCTGTCCATCAGAGTTTCTTTTGAAATCGTAGTCGATACCGTACTTTGCGCATGCATGATCCCAATTCCTAAGAAAATGAGAAAATTTGCGATATGATAAAACTTTGATTGCAAACTGATAAGCCCTAAATTTGTTGTGCTTGGTTCAAACGACCAAAATTAATGATAATTTTAAGGATGCATCAAGATTTTTTTGCTATTTCTCAGTTTCACAAGATCACAAGAATAAGAAGTTTTGTGCCAATGTTATTTT
>Ga0228644_1000336_pt1 | contig 15762 bp, 20 predicted proteins | sample 56DmetaG_FD_186020 | JGI IMG/M metagenome (GOLD analysis project Ga0228644, IMG submission 186020) | Seawater microbial communities from Monterey Bay, California, United States - 56D | ecosystem: Environmental > Aquatic > Marine > Coastal | place: USA: California | collected 2016-11-09
AGACCCGGAGCATATTATTCTTTTTGGAAAAGAACAAAGCAGCATGGTAGCCCATCACGAGCCGCTGCAGCCCCCCGCTGGCATGGCCGGCCAAAGCTTTGATTATGAAGGCGAGATTGCCGTGGTGATCGGCAAGCGTGCGTTTCAAATCAGCGCAGAAACGGCTTTGGACCATGTATTAGGCTATTCCGCCTTGAATGATGGCTCGGTGCGCGATTGGCAAAAGCACAGCATTTATGCCGGCAAGAACTTTTATCAGTCTGGATCTTGGGGACCGGCAATTCTTACGAAAGATCAGCTGGATGATCCGGATGAATTGCGCCTCAAAACCTTTGTGAATGGCGAATTGCGCCAAAGCTGCCGCGCCAAAGAAATGGTATTTTCAGTCGCCACGCAAATCGCCTATATCTCGCATCTTTTTCCGCTTGAAGCGGGAGATGTTATTGCAACCGGCTCTCCAGATGGGACGGGCGGCGCGCGCAATCCAAAAGCGTTTTTACGCCCGGGTGACCTTGTTGAGGTTCAAGTTGGCGCGCAGCTATCGCTTGAAAACCGCGTCGCAGATGCCTAAATCGGCGCGGCGCCCAGACTTGGCGATCGTATCGGGCGCGCTAGATCTCTCACGTTATGGTTCTGAAATTGACGGAAATTGCAGATGACAAAATGGATCTACGGGTTGGTTTTTAGCCTGCTCATCAGCCCCAGCTGGAGCGATACGAACATGATCGACGCCTTTGAACAGCAGCCAGAACGCCGCTGGCGTTATTTTTCCGATCAAGTGATGGGCGGTTTATCACAAGGCCAAGCAAATTTTGTTAAAACCGATGCCCGCTTTAGCGCGCATTTATCGGGTTGGGTCACGACGCAGAATAATGGTGGATTCATCCAAATACGCCGCGAGATCAACGGCTCCAACTACCCTGATGCAAAAGGCGTGACGCTCAAAATTAAAGGCAATGGAGAACGCTATTACCTGCATCTGCGGACAAAACAAACGCGGCTTCCCTGGCATTATTATCAGGCCAGCTTTGACAGCAGTTCAGACTGGCAAAGCTTTTCCATACCGTTTTCCAGCTTTGAACGATCCGGCTGGGTCTTGGGGGCGGAAATCGACCCCGCAAGCATTTCAAGCTTGGGTATCGTCGCCTACGGAAAAGATCATCAAGCAGATCTTTGGATAGATGAAATTGGGTTTTATTAAATAAAGATGGTGGCCTCTGATAGGAACGTATCAGCCAAAACGGAGGCATCAAAGCGATCTGCGATATTTTGATATCCCCACCGCGTTGGGCCTGTTAGGCTTGGCCCAGCCCAAAAGAGGATGCGTATGAAAAGTTTTTTAGACCCAAGGCAAACTTTGCACAATCCAAAGCATTTCATGTTTAATGGCCGCCAAGCAGAGAACCCCGAAACCCCCGCACGTATCGAAATTTTAAAGGCAGGCGCTGAAGCCGCCGGCTGTGCGTTTGAGGCCCCAAGAGATTACGGGCTTGGCCCAATCGGCGCCATCCATTCTCCGCGTTATTTGACGTTTTTGCAAAATATTTACACCCGGTGGGCGCGAATGAAAGACGGTGGTGATGAGGTGATACCAAATATCCACCCCGCCAACCGAGTGGATTCTTATCCGGCCTCTGCGGTGGGACAGGCGGGGTTTCATCAAGCCGATACAGCCTGCCCGATTTCAGCCAATACATGGGAGGCGGCTTATTGGTCGGCTCAATCAGCGATCGCTGGGGCAGAATATATGCTGCAGGGTGGCAGCCGCGCCTATGTGCTATGCCGCCCCCCTGGCCATCACGCCATGAGCGAATTGGCTGGCGGGTTTTGCTTTTTGAACAATGCCGCTATTGCTGCGGATCTTTTAAGCAAAGCCGGCCGGCGCGTCAGCGTTTTGGACATAGACGTGCATCACGGAAACGGAACGCAGAATATTTTTTACCACCGAAACGATGTTTTCACAGTGTCACTTCATGCAGATCCGGCGCGGTTTTATCCTTTTTATTGGGGGCACAGCGCTGAAACCGGAGCTGGTTTGGGCGCAGGCTATAACCTGAACCTGCCGCTTCCCCGCCGCAGCGATGATGCCGATTATTTAACCGCCCTTGCGCAGGCTTTAGAGCAAATTCAAGCCTATGGCACCGATTGTTTGGTGGTTGCCCTGGGCCTTGACGCTTATGAAGGCGATCCCTTTCAGGGCCTTGCAGTGAGCAGCGAGGGCTTCACCCGAATTGGACAGGCCATCAGCGCTTTGGGCTGCCCGATCCTTTTGGTTCAAGAAGGCGGGTATATTTGCCCAGAATTGGGCACAAATTTAACGGCAGCTCTTGCAGGCTTTACAGCCTGATGGCGCAGATCAACCCCACCATATGTTTGCGCATTGGGGCAAAGAATGACACTTCTAAACATATAAATGAAAACAACGCTTAAGGCGATATTATTGCTGCTGCTCTAACCCCTGCTTTCTGTCTTATCTCTTGGTCTACTGAGCTTTTATACTCAGGATTTCACGCGGCTGAAGCGTCGATCTAACAAGGTTTTCTGGCGGCCCTGCCCAACTTTGTGCAGATGCTATATACAGGCGCATTCAGGTTTTACAAAACCACCCTCTATATCCCAGAATGGCGCTTACCATTTTTTTGCGGGATTGCCGCCTCAAACATCGCTTTAACCGATTACATTAGGGCGAAAGCCATGTTCCGGCCCAGCGGTCGTCAGCTTGAAACACCGCCCGGAAATGTTGCTCTTTGAGCGAAAGAACCTCAAGCTTTTGAACCGCACAACTGCAAACCATAAACTGCGATTTCGACGGAGTGAGCGCATAGGCAAAGGCGTCACGTATCGCAAGGCCGGTGCGCGGGGTTTTGCCATAAGCAATTTGACTGGGTCCGGGTACGTTTTGCCATTGCGCATCGCGATGGGCATCTTGGCGGAGCGCGATGCGGGCGTGAAGCCGCAATTGGATGGCGCGATCAGGGTCCCAAAACAATAATTGAGCCTGTGGATTGGCCTGCAACTCGGCGCATTTCGAACTGCCAATATCGGTGTGAAATTCCAAATTTTCGCCCGCACGATCAACGCCGCGCAGCACCACATGGCGCGCCTGTGGTTGGCCCTCTCTATCCACCGTGGCCAAGGACATCAGCCGAAAGGGCGACTGCCCATCCGCCTGCCCTTCCTCCAGAAGGCCCCATGCCTGATCCAAAAGCTTTGGTAACGAGATGTTCATGTGGTTTGCCTTTTGTGACAAGAGTAGAGCGTAAGCCGACTGACATAGGAAAGAGCCGATCCCCTTCCTCATCCCCAAGTAAAGCATTCAAGCGCTTAATCAAGAACGGCCAATATCACCCAGTCATAGGATCTCCAAAACAAAAAAGCCCGCCAAAGGCGGAGAAACGTAGACCTAAAGTACTGCTGGGGGGGCCGATATACTTTACTAGCTGCTTAGAAAGCAAAGGCCCCAAGAGCTTACGCCAATGGGGCCCCACAGCACTGACCAAAAATTGCTTTCGTTTAGCTGGCCAGTGGCGCTTGTTAGGGTCTCAATGTGGATGCCAAAGCAGTGCTACCACACTTAGTGATATACTCCAGCACCCATTACACTTAAGTGTCAGAGTTTCGCCTAAGCATTTGGAAAGCTACGTCAAAGAATTTGAATACCGTTTCAATCGTCAGACGATACCTGAGATGATGCTGGGAGAGTTGCTTTCTCGCTTTCCTGAAGTGGACGCTTGATCAAGGAGCCCAGCTTGTCTAGATCGCCGAGTGAGTCGACTTCGCGTTCTGCGATGAAAGCTTCTATTTTTCCGTGTCTCGCGTCCTTGAGGTTCATGGCGCTTGCACCCTAGTCTTTCCCAGCTGAGATGAACTCCCAGACCTAACGATAATCAGGAACATCGTCACGACGCGCAATGCGCTGGCAAATGCAGCGCCAGCCAACCCCAGCCAAAGACAAATCACCCATCTCTGAGAGGTGGTTTGGTAGCTTTGAGGGCCATCAACAATCAGCCACATAGAAGCAACGGCCAGCACAACGCTTAGGATGATTGAGTTTGCGACGTAAGAGTTGAAAATTCGAAAGGTTTTGGTTTTGAATATCCTTCCTAAAAAGCCTTCTGCCCTTGATAGAGCCAGGACGTAAACCGCAAAAAACTGCCCGCAGAAAACGTGGCCAAGTCAAAAAACCGGGGCAACAAGGCGATCAAATTTCTGCATCACCATTATTAGCTGCGGGCCATTATCAGGGAAAAACACCCATGCAGACAGGCCTACGAGGCACGCAACAATTAGTGGAAACTTTCTTTCAATTTGTGACAACGCCTGACGCTCCATACGCCTCTTGAATATAAGCAAAATGCGTCAAAAAGCAAGAGGTCACACAGGCCTGACGTTTGGTGTAGTGCGCGTCGGGTTGGCCTTCAGGGACTTCTATGTCGCGCTGTTCTCGCAAGAAATCGTGAAGGAAATTCACCATTTCGCTGCCGTCTTCTGTCGCGGTCGTCGCGCACAACTTTCGCACGTCTTGTGTGTGGCCATCTCCTGTTCGAAAATATTCTAAGAAACTGTCGACGCTTTGCTTTGCAAGTGAACCCTTTTTGCGCCCCATCTTTACTTCGATGTAAATAATCGGGCCATTGGCGATGTCCGCTAGGTTTTGGGCAGATGCAATAGCCGATCCCACTTCACCCTCTACGGCTTCTAGATTCTGTGGCTGTGCGATTTCTATTGCAAATTTTTTCGGCAGGCCTTGATTGTATTTTTCCCAAGCATCTTTCCGAACCATAGGTTCGGGCCGATAGCTGTACGTCGGATCAAAGTCCTTAAGATATGCCAGAAATTTATTGATAGATACCGTGCGATTGTCAAACTGAATTGCGATTACTTGCGTCGTGACGCTATATCGAAATGCTATACAGTGGCCGATCCCTCCACCGGCCGAAACAGGAAGTTTGGTAAGGCCTGAATTATTGGCCTCGGGAGGCATATCAGCTACCTGCTTTCGGACAATTTCGCCGTCATAAAAACTGTTGTCCTCTGTAAGGCGTTCTAACCTCAGGGTTTGTCCGTGAATACTGCGCTCCCGATCCGAAGAGCTAGCGCCAGAATTAAAAGCCCCCAAGAGGGCCGCCTCTAAGTCAGGCGCACTTTGGTGAATTTTCTCAATCTTAAAAAAGCGAACAGTAATTCGGGACATACATAACTCCAGCTAACCTGAATAACCCTTGCAACCTTTGGTTGATTCTGCAAGCATGTATGCTGAGGGGATACACCTCTTTTGTATTATTAGGTGCAGTCCGCCATGTCGGCGATCTTGGCTATCACAATGAGGCCCTGGAGCCGGTTCACCAAGTAAGGACTGCTATGACTAGGATGGCAGGTAAAGATTCAAGATTCCACTTCTTATCCAGAGTTTTTATTGAGCTTTGCGCGCTCAATTTTCAACAACGAGTATTTAAACCAGAAGTTTACCAAAAACCCGGCTGCAGCGAGGCAAAAGCCGCCAATCGCCAGCCATTGATTGATCGTTAAAGCGCCAAAGGCCGAGATAAACGCCCCGCTCCATGTCCCTGCATTTATCATTCGATCAACCACATCCGCTCCTTCTTATTTTTGGGTGTTTTGCGCAGCGATCTGCGCGTAATCTTCGGTCAGCGCAATCGCGCCCTGCATGATCGCCTGCATCTGATTGTAATCTACCAAAGGCTCGGCATTGGTGGTTTGAATGGCCACATTCTCGGCGTTGCGCGGCGCATATTCATAGCCCGCGAACAGCGCTTTTGCGCCGCTTGCATCGATATAGGCTTAAACCTCAACCCGATTGGTGGCGCGGGCCCGCGCCTCGATCACAGGGCGCAGCACCGCCAAGCCCGATGGCGTGGCCTGATAAACATCCTCGCCGCTTAAGCCATAAAGCCCCAAGGCGGTCAGCCCTTCCTTTGTGCCCGCCGCATAATCGGTAAAACGCAGCCATTGCTGCGTGGTGATATTAAAATGATCGCCGCTAATCGTGGCGCGCAGCACATCAAACCCTGCCCCGTAAGGATCGGCAATGATCGCCATATCTGACGCGGTGATCAGCGCCGAGATATCGGTGTTTACATCCATATTTGGCGTTGCGTTCAGCGCCATGAATTTAAGCTGATCAATCTCGCGCACATCGATCTCTTTAACCTGCGCATAATGCCCAGGCTTGGCAATCGCCACCCGCAGCCGCGTCAGCCCAGAGGTGTCAAACCGGTGGCTGATCGCCTCTTGATAGGGGTAAAGCTCTTTGCCCTGCGCCACATCTGCGGCATTCCAAACGATCAATTTGGTGGCTGCGCCGCCAAAATCCTGCACACGCATCGCAGAAGACAAGCTGATGCTGCCAAAACTTTCCAGCAAACTTGTTGGCGATTGCGCTCCGTTGATCGCTGAAAGCTGCACCGCCCCGCCGCTGATATTTTCCACAACCGGAATCCGCGTGGCATCCAAAACATAAGCGCCGGGGCTGGTGATAATCAGCAAATCGCCATCGCCTGTCACGGGCCCCGGCGTTGCGGCGCGGATCACCTTTTCCACCAGCGCCACCGATCCACCGCCCTCTAAAACCGTGATGCCATCCAAATCCACCGCGGGCGGGGTGCAGATCTCAACTGCGTTTGATCCATTGGCGTTGAGTAAGGTCAATTCATGCGGCCCAACATATTGCACTGCGATATCGCGCAGATTGGGATCTTGCATGAAGCGCAGATCATCAAGGATCAGCCGGTAATCGGTGGCATTGGTTGCCTGAACAATCCGAATGGCGCAATTCTGCCCGGCAAATTCTGTACCAGAAAGCGCATCCAGCGCCGCTTGTTGCTGCGCCACATTGCCTTCAATCACGTGAAGCGGCACAACGCTGCGCTCGAACAGATCGCGGCACTCAGCTGCGTTGAAGGAGCGATCATTGAACATGCCCAGCATGGCAACATCTTTGATCACCCCGCCCATTTGCATTTGCGCGCCGTTATAGCTTTTTAGCCCAACCTTACAGTTTCCAATGCCAATATCCGCGTTATGCCCCGGAAAGGGCTCGGTGCCATCCTGTTCCACCGTGTGTTGGTGCACACCGTTGATATAAAGCAAAATCCGCGTGCCCGCCCCCTCATGCTCGCTGGGGCGCTGCCAGATGAAACAGATAAAATAGGGCCGATCCACCTCAGCCAGAAACGCTGATTGCGCGATCAAAAACGGTTGTCCGTCATCGGCTGCTTGCACCGTAATGGCGCGGGCAATCCCGACCAGAATGGCGAAGTTATTGCCCCCGCCGCCTTGGGCATAAATCCCCGTTGGGGCATCCACGCGGGTGCTGGCAAACCAAATACAGAGCGTGCGATGCTGATAGAGGTCTTTTTTATTGTTGATATCATCGCAGCGCGGGATGGTGCCGCGTTGAAACTTATCGGCGCTGGCGCGATAGCTGGCGCTGATGCCTTCACAAATCTTTGCGCCCTCAAAGCTGCCGCCCAAAGGATCAAAGGCAATCGGCAAACCATCACCCAAGGCGGTGGCATTATCCAGCATCAGCAAATGCGTTGCGCCCAGCGTTTGTGTAAGATGCGTGCGAATACTCATGCGTAGCTCAACCCTTCCCGATCTGCCCAAAGCCCCGCCGCGCTTGTCATGGTTTCTGCAGCGCGATCCCAGCGATTGATCCGATTGCCCAGATCAAAATAGATATACGCCGCATGGGCCGCGCTTTGGCGGGCGGGCGTAAAGCCGCCGCCGGTGCCGCCCCCGCCCCCGTCACCCGCGTTCAGCTTATGCGCTGCGCTGCCGGTTTGATCGCTCGCATAAAGATCAAACCCCGCGCCCGTGCGCAGCAGATAAAGCGCGTTGGGTTCAAGCGGGTCAGGCAAGGCGGCAACCAGCTTATGCGCTCGAAACGCGCTCACCAGCCTATCGTTGCCCAATCGGTGCTAACGGCCGATCCTGCATAGGTGAGCTGCCCATCCACCTCATCAATTTTATCCAGCTGGGTTTTATTGGCATGGCTGTGCTTTTTGGCCACAGCATCATCAATCTCGGCCACCGCGCTGCTCGGCTTGCCGCTTAGGCTGGCCCATGTCAGCGCCAGATCCATGCTTTCAGCCTCGCTTATTTTAACCCAAAGATCGGGGCTGGCGCGATAGGCATAGGTGGCCGCGCCGCTGGATATCGTGGCATCGGCGCTGGCATCCAGCACCAGCACAATGGCATTCTCGCTGAGATCCAGCGCATCGCGGGCCGCAATATCATCCACGATATCCATCGCGCCCAACCCGCCAACGGCTGCATCAATCAGGCTTTGCACATCCGCTTCGTTGATATGGCGGCGCACCGTTGAAGCGCTGGCCCCTGTGACATAGATTTCAACGTAATCCGTGCCAGAGGTCACAAGATAGATCGCATGCGCTTCCAGTGGCGATGGCAATGCAGTGACTTTGTGAATTTGAAATCGGGCCATAGGGTTTACCAATCTATTGTTGAATATTCCAAATAGGGCGCAAACAGCGTTCCCTCTGCTGTTGCGCTCAAAGCATTATCGGGGTGATCTGACAGGCTGGCTTTTGCGCCGCTATCGCCGCGTGGTCCCTGCGGGCCAGAGGTCACAATTTCCAGCAGTACATCTTTTTGTGGCTGCAACTCGATCACGGCTGCGGGCGCAAGCAGCAGCTCAACCATCTCGGCTTTGGGCGCAAAGACCTCAAGGCTGGTCGAGAGGTGCTGCGCAATCTCGATCACGCGCCGCGCCGCGATCAGCTCAACAACTGCGTCAGTCATCATTATACACTTTTGTCACGTTGATCTGACCGTGCAGAATAAGCCGTTGCGCCGCGCCCTCGCGCCGTTCAAGCGTGTATTTCAAATAAGAATGCGCGCCCAGCGCCCGCGTATTCTCAACGCTAAAGGGCACCACGATCTGCCCTGTCTCAGAGTTCCATGTGATGTCTGGGGTGGCTTTGCTGAGAACTGCGCTGCCCCCCGCGCTGGCGATAAACACCAATTTTGCACCCGATAAATCAACCGGCTTGCCAGAGGCAGGTATTTTGTAATTCAACACCAAGCCCAGCTCATGGCCCATAGTGCCCGATGTGCCCGGTATAATCTCAATATCATGCTGCATAGTTGGTTCACCTTTTAACGGGTGGCCAAGATATAAGCTCAGATGTTTCTTTTGCTTTAGAGCGGCGTACGCTGGGCATCATGATCCCAGCGCAAGCCATAAAAGATGAACAAAAAAGCCAGTTGCGCTTAAAGCTTTCCTCCTTAAAGAAAGCGCCTGACAGATAATGCTGGGCCCATTCCTTCTATCAGCAAAGCTTGCACGTGCCCTGCCCTCAATGCGTTTCTTTACACCGTTCAGTTGCGCGATTATCAAAGGTGCAATCCAAAGCGTAACACGCCGCGGCACTCGAAAGGTTTAAGAAATGAAAATAGTTGTTGTGGGCTTGGGATATGTGGGGGTCGCCAATGCGGCCGTTCTGGCGCAACAGTGTGAGGTGATAGGCGTGGATGTTTCACCCCAGCGGGTGGCTCTTTTAAATGCCCGAAAATCTCCCATCGGGGATCAAGACTTGCCCGATTTCCTTGCTACGGGCGATCTAAATCTAAGCGCGACAACAAATCTGCATGAGGCTCTACCTGGCAGTGATTATGTAATCATCGCAACCCCCACCAATTATGATGAGAAGCTGAATTTTTTCGACACGCGGTCCGTTGAAGACGTGGCTGCTGAATGCATGCAACACGCACCCGAGGCCTGCTTGGTGATAAAGTCAACAATTCCAGTGGGCTTTGTCGATGGGTTGCGCAGCAAATTGCAGAGCCAAAATATTTTTTTCTCACCAGAGTTTTTACGCGAAGGCTCTGCGCTATACGATAGCTTAAACCCAAGCCGTATTATTGTGGGGGACCAGTCGGAAAAGGCAAAAATATTTGCAGAATTGCTCAAGTCAGCCGCAGATTCAAAAGACCCTACCTTGCTGCTAACGGGCACCCGCGAGGCGGAAGCGATCAAGCTTTTTTCAAACACATATCTCGCAATGCGGGTGGCTTTTTTCAACGAATTAGACAGTTACGCGATGTCGCGAGGCTTAGATAGCCGAGAAATAATTGAAGGTGTTTCTTTTGATCCGCGGATCGGAACGCATTATAATAACCCCTCTTTCGGCTATGGTGGATACTGCCTGCCCAAAGACACAAGGCAATTGCTCGCAAATTACGACAGCGTTCCGCAGAACATCATCCGCGCAATTGTAGATGCGAACACAACGCGTAAAGACTTTCTGGCCGAAGACATCTTAAAGCGGTCACCTCGCAAAGTTGGAATTTTTCGCCTCACCATGAAATCGAACAGCGATAACTTTCGGCAATCCTCAATACAGGGCCTTATGAAGCGGATTAAGGCCAAAGGAATTGAGGTTGTGATATATGAGCCTGCGCTCGCGCAAGAGCAGTTTTTCAACTCGCCGGTTATGCGAGACTTAGAGGCCTTTAAAGCAGCTTGCGACGTGATTTTGACAAACCGCATGTCGTCCGAGCTAAAGGATGTAGCTGATAAAACCTACACGCGCGACTTATTTGGAGAGAATTGAGCCACTTTCAAAATCTACGGCCAAATTTGCGTGGTTCAAATTTTTTTAATAGGACCCACGTTTTGATAGCGTCAAGAATATTGCACAATTTTTAAATAAAGTCTTTTTTGAATTGCTGGGTTTGTGCGCGCATAAATACGTTACAAAGAAACACGCTTCAGGAGGTAACCGTATAAAATCAATGTTTAAATATAAGTTTGACAAACCGTGGCATACGCAAGGCGCAGGTAATCATCGCGCCCCGTCTAGCACGACACCGCTTGCACATCTTCTTCCCTTTGTGTAACACGCAACAGCAACCGAGGCGGGTTGGTAGAGTGGTTATGCAGCGGATTGCAAATCCGTGTACACCGGTTCGATTCCGGTACCCGCCTCCAATAAAATTATATTGTAAGTCCTAGTACGTAATTGTAGTTGTAACGACCTCCCGTCAGGCAGCTTTTAAAGTTTACATCAACATCGAGTATTTTTTATGACCAAACTCCGCAAAGCCGTCTTCCCCGTCGCAGGTTTTGGGACACGGTTTTTACCAGCCACCAAAGCCATGCCCAAAGAGCTGTTGCCAATCGTCGACAAGCCTCTGATCCAATATGCGGCTGAGGAAGCCATTGCGGCTGGCGTTGATACGCTGATCTTTGTCACGGGTCGCAACAAGCGCGCCATTGAGGACCATTTTGACAACAACCAAGAGCTCGAAATGGCTCTGCGGGCCAAAGGCAAAAATGAACAAGCCGACATGGTCAAGAACATCCTGCCTGAGGGTGTGGAATGCATCTTTGTGCGTCAGCCCGAGCAACTTGGGCTTGGTCATGCTGTGCTCTGTGCCGAACGTGCAGTAGGGAGTGATCCCTTTGCAGTGCTACTGGCTGATGACTTTCTCACCTATGAGGGTGCCGGTGTTACCGCAGATCTCGCTCGGGCATTTAACGCCACTGGCAAAACGCAGCTCAGCGTCATGGAAGTCAACGGACCAGATATTTCCAAGTATGGCGTTGTGGTTCCAAATGGTGAACCAGGATCAGTTACAGGCCTTGTCGAAAAGCCTGATGCTGACAAAGCGCCTTCAAACTTAGCCAGCATTGGCAGATATGTTCTTACTCCGGACATCTTTGATATCCTGCGCAATCAACCTGCGGGAGCCGGTGGGGAAATCCAACTGGCAGATGCGATTAATACGCAAGCCGCCAATAATGCTGTTGAAGCGGTCAGACTCAATGGGCGTCGTTTTGATTGTGGAAGTGTGCAAGGCTATTTGGATGCCATAATGCATGTTGCTGATCGCAAAAAATACTGATTTTTACGTAAGAGCTATTCCGGCCTTCTTATGTTTTAAATAGATTAGGCTTAGCCTTGGCGGACTAACTGCCACTGCTTTTTCGATCGCTTCCAAATTTTACTGCGCCGTTCGTCAACAGAATCCCGATTAGGCTGCGTGCGTCGATGGGACGTGAATGTAAGTTTAGAAAGTGGTGCCATGATGCGCTCCTTATGTGTTTACATAAAAAGCGTATGGTCTGACGCGCAGCTGGACGACCGAAAAGATCTCAATGATTTGAAAAGGCTCGGGAATTAGGAAAGAGCTTACTTAGCGATCTGCAATTGATCAGCACTGACCTGCATGCGTGTTTTTTGACCCATGAAGTCTAGTATAACCCAAATGCGCTGCTCAGGATCAATTGTGTCGACTGTTGTAATAAAATTAGCAAAAGGTCCGGTGAGCATTTCAACGCTGTCTCCCTCGCTCAAACTTTTGGGTGGGAGAAGTGTACCAGAGGCATCGCATCTCAGCATCAAACCAGAAATCAATTGAAGTGGAAGCGGCTTTGGTTTGCCCTCAAAGCTCACAAGCTTTGAGACCCCAATCGTACTGTTGATTGTGCGCCAAGGGGCCAAGTCAGAGTTTACACTGACAAACATGTATCCCGGGAACAGAGGCTTGAGGTCACTCACAAAACGAGAGGCTTTTCTGCGCGTGATCTTTTGCATGGGTAGAAACGTCTCAAACCCTTGCCGGTGCAAGTTGCGTTCGGCCAAGCGATAGCTGTTTGGTTTGAACTGTATCAAGTACCAATGCTTCATCGCGCCACCTAGGTTGATTAATCGTTCATTATTGAGCGATACTAACAGTTATCTGAAGATTGATAAACCTGTATTTTTAATAAGGAAATTCTTTAACTTGCCTTAACCTGAACAACCTATAATTAAGAGACTTCTCTTCAAATCATTGAAAATAAACAATTTATAAACCTGCTTCACCTTGATGGGTTTTTTCGCATACAAAATTTGATGTCTTTTTGAGATTGCCATATTGTAGTATTGAACGTTTTGGTCTACGACCCAAATTTGAACAGTCATGTATAATCTTGACCTACATCGTTATTCTTCTTCAACTAAGCTTGCAATTTGCGCGAGGCTTGGTGCGGTAGCCGTTATCAGGGCCCATCTTGGCTAGTCGGCGCGAAGAGCAGCAGGCAGAGACCCGTTTAAAGGTCATGCGGTTGATTTCGCAGAACCCCGAGATGTCCACGCGACAAGTGGCCGATGAAGTTAGTATTTCAAATGGGTCTGCTTATTACGTGCTCACAGCCCTTGTTGAAAAAGGTTTCGTGAAGCTAGGGAATTTCAAAAAGAATCCGCGGAAGGGTCAGTATGCTTATTTGCTGACACCAAAAGGCATTCGCGAAAAGTCACTCCTCACGCACAGTTTTATCGAGCGCAAGCGCGAAGAATTTGAGGTGCTAAAGGCGGAAATTAAAGCGCTTGAAGAGGAAGCGGGTCTAGCTGCTGAGGCGACACCGGCACCAAGAGGAAGCAAGCAGTGAGCGAGCTTACCTGCTTCAAGGCCTATGACATCCGTGGTGAAATAGGTGTGAATATCGACGAAGGCATTGCCTATCGCATCGGGCGCGCCGTGGCGCAGCATTTCGGCGCACAATCTGTTGTGATCGGCTTTGACGCCCGCGAAACCAGCCCCGCCTTTGCCGCCGCAGCGGCGCGGGGCGCGATGGACGCCGGCGCGGATGTGTTGGACATCGGCATGGCCGGGACCGAGGAAATGTATTGGGCCGTCACCGAATTTGGGGCCTGCGCCGGGATTGAGGTGACCGCGTCACACAACCCAATCAATTACAATGGCATGAAAATCGTGAAGTCGGCGTCGCAGCCACTGGATGACGCGGCGGATTTTCAGGTGATCAAGGCGCTGGCGGCATCGCAAGACTGGGTCAGCCCCGCGCGCGTAGGTGAAGCCCGCGGCGTGGCGCGTGCCGCACGTGACAAATACGTGGACCGCGTCCTGGGGTTCGTCGACATGGCAACGCTGGCGCCCCTGAAAATTGTGATTAATTCCGGTAATGGCGCGGCGGGCCCGACGGTGGACGCAATCATCGATCGGTTGGCCGCACAGGGCGCACCAATTGAGGTGGTCCGCGTGCACCACGACCCCGACAGCACATTCCCCAACGGCATCCCCAACCCCCTGCTGCCCGAAAACCACGCCGCCACGGCGGATGTGGTGCTGCGCGAGGGCGCGGACATGGGCGTGGCCTTTGATGGGGACTTCGACCGCTGCTTCTTCTTTGATGGGGCGGGTCGATTTGTTCCGGGGGAATATGTGGTGGGCCTGTTGGCATCCATTTTCTTGGAAAAAGAGGCGGGTGCCAAGATTGTGCATGATCCTAGAGTGATTTGGAATACGCAAGACATTGTCGCGCACAAGGGCGGCGTGGCCATTCAGTCAAAGACAGGGCACGCATTCATTAAACAAACCATGCGGGCCGAACGTGCAATCTACGGTGGTGAGATGTCGGCGCATCATTATTTCCGTGACTTCGCCTATTGTGACAGTGGCATGATCCCTTGGCTTTTGATTGCAGAGCTTGTGTCCCGCTCCGAGCGCTCACTGGGTGATTGGGTGAAAGACCGATTTGCCGCTTTCCCAAGTTCCGGTGAAATGAACTTCGAAGTTGATGAAGCGGGCAAGGCGATTGAAAGCGTTTTAGGGGCATACCGCGCGGATGCACTTTCAATAAACGAAACGGATGGCGTAAGCCTGGCATTTGAGGATTGGCGGTTTAACTTGCGCCGCTCGAATACTGAGCCGCTCGTGCGCTTAAATGTTGAGGGCAAAGGCAATGCGGATGTCCTCCAAGCACATGTAAACGCCATTGCAGATTTTTTAGGTGGAGCGCGTGCTTAAAGCGTCCGATAATCCAAGGTTATGGGTAGCTTGAAGTTTAAAATGCAGATGATGGTGATTAGCGTGGCGATTGACAGGAAGTACGCTTTAGCGTACGTTGTGCCAGAAGGGGTATTGTCATGACAACAGTGAATGTAACAGAGGCGCGGGCCAATTTGTATAAATTGATCGATGATGCATCTGTGAACCACGAGCCGGTGGTCATTACCGGCAAGCGTGGAAATGCGGTGCTCCTTGCAGAAGGCGATTGGAATGCGATCAATGAGACATTGTATCTGCTCTCTGTGCCTGGCATGCGCGAGTCTATCATTGAAGGCATGCAAGAAAGCTTTGATGAGACATCAACAGAGTTAGAGTGGTGACTTGGGCGCTTCACTACACAAAGCAGGCCCAGAAGGATGCGAAAAAACTCGCCTCCTCTGGCCTCAAAGCAAAAGCGCAAGCGCTCTTGGCGATACTCGAGAAAGACCCTTGGCAAAATCCGCCCCCCTTCGAAAAGCTCGTGGGCGATTTGAGTGGGGCATATTCGAGACGCATCAATATTCAACACCGCCTTGTCTACCAGGTTTTGGAAGCAGAAGAGGCCGTGAAAATACTACGGCTTTGGACGCATTATGAGTAACAACACGTGACGCAGTTGTATCAGTCAAAGATTTTTGCCAACGGTTCAACGACCCTGCCCAAGCCCGTACGCGATGCGCTCGGCGTTAAGGCGGGTGATAGTGTTCGCTATGTCATTGCTGAGGATGGTGTGCAGGTGTTAAAAAAGCCGTCGGAGAAAGCTCAGGCGGCTAATCCGGCTTTGCCCGAGGCTGTAGACGCAGCCGAACATGTCATGGATGACAACAGCACGCTCCTGCGAGACCTTAATTGAATATCGATTGCCGAAATCCGGTTCAGTGGAAATCAAACTATACCAGCGCGTTATGCCCTCCGACTTTGGGGTGTTATGGGTAGGTCGGT
>Ga0228644_1000339_pt1 | contig 15677 bp, 15 predicted proteins | sample 56DmetaG_FD_186020 | JGI IMG/M metagenome (GOLD analysis project Ga0228644, IMG submission 186020) | Seawater microbial communities from Monterey Bay, California, United States - 56D | ecosystem: Environmental > Aquatic > Marine > Coastal | place: USA: California | collected 2016-11-09
AGTTCCTTAACTTCATCATTATATCGATTTCCTGCCTTTTGTTTTTCGTCACGCATTGGTTCATCTTTTAGACCAAAGTTCATACAACGAAAGTTACAACCGAAAGTACGTAAGAATACACTTGGTACCCATACGTATTTACCTTCACCTTGTACTGAATAGAATGCTTCTGAATATCTCAGTTTCATTCTACTTATGACCTTTCATACTCAACATTAAATTATAAAATTCTTGTTTAAGATTAGGATCGTCCCTAAACTTACCTAACATTACCGCAGTAGTCATATCACTATCATGTTCTTTAACACCTCTATGTGTCATGCAATGATGTTCTGCTTTGACAACAACCGCAACATTAGGTGTCTTTGCGTATTTCACAAGTTTATCTGCAATCTGTGTTGTCATTTCTTCTTGAATCTGTGGACGTTCAGCAATGTGATGTACAAGTCTATTAAACTTGGATAGACCAATAACTTCTTCTTCTGGAAATATACCTACCCAACATTTACCTACAATGTTTTGAAGATGATGGGCACAAGTACTACGAATAGTAATTGGACCTGTTGTATACAAGTTATTATATCCCATGTTAGGAAAACTTGTTACTCTTGGTTCTGGTATGTAACGTCCACCAAATGTCTCATTTAAAAACATTTTAGCTACACGTTTTGCAGTTTCTTTTGTGTTATGGTCGTGTTCTGTGTCTATAACTAGACTACTTAACACCCGTTGCATTTCATCCTGTACTTCTGCTTGAAGTAGTTCTAATTCACCGGGCTTGATAAACTCTGCTATATTATCGTTAGCATGAAATCTCGTTTTTGCCGTAACGATACGTTCTTTGATTATATCGGAAGTCTTTCTCATGTACTATGTTCCTTTTCATTATGTTATACGGTGGAATCCCACGCATATATCTTATTATTATATATGAATGATACTCCTATGTCAATAGATATTTTAAGCAAATTTAACTGGATCCATATTTTCAGTTAATCTTTCTATCAATCTATCTGTAGAATAGAATGACTTTACATTATCTATTTCTTTACTCATAATATCTTGTAAATCTGTATTGCTTTTCATAAGAATGCGTATACGTGTTTTGATATTATCAATATTCTGTTTTGTTGATTCTAAATCTCTAGTCCATTCACTTGGATATTTGAATGTATCTGACCACATTTCAGAATAACTTAACCTATCAGGTACTAATGGTATAGCACCAACTACAAGTCCTTCATAGACAGATATGCCTAGAGTTTCTTGTAAGTTGGCACTAAAAACCATCTTTGCCTTACCAAGCAAATTGTGGTATTCTTCTTTTGAAAGATTAAGTTCTTGACATTTTATAAACTTGTATTCAGGCATTTGCTCTGCAAGATAGTCAAAAACCTCAGGTTGTTTTTCAGGAGCAAGTCTATGAGGAAATAAAATAATGTCCTCTTTTTCCATGCCCTTGTAAGGTGCTAAATCGCTTTCAATGTATTCCATAGGCCAACCCACTTGTCGTATTGAGTGAAGCAGTTGCCGGTCGATATCCCTATCGTCCTCAAAAAACGTCTGGGTAAACATGTCAATGTGAAATTTAGTTGCGAAAAAGTTATCATCGAAACATTCATACATTGTCATTTCAGCATTTCGAACCCACGGCTTATTACCTATCAATCTTCCCAAAAAGTCTTGAGGGTCATACGAACCTGCATGCCACATACCCCCAATACGGATTTTAACACCCAACAGTTCAGCCATATATTTTAGCTGAATAACTGTTGGGTTCCAAGCATCAGTATATAAAAAATAATCCCCATCCTTAACTTTGCCACTGCAAAATAATTCTGCTATTTTCGATATCTGTGCCGCCTTGTAGATGTTAGTACCACCGAAATTCAAAAAAGCACCGGGTGTAGTGGCTTCGGGAATGCCTGCACTAGGGCCGTCTATCACCGTCACATTCAGTCCGTTGTTTTTTAGAACAGTTGGGAAATGTGTCTTCCATTGCTTAGTGTAGCGGGATTCAACACTTTCCAAATCTACAAGATATATCATAATTATTCCTTTAGTATTGTATAAACATTATAGCCTTGAGATTTCAGTTTATCAGAACCTCCTAAGAAAGTCAAGTCCATAATACCTGCAATACCTATAACCTCGGCTTTAAATTCTTTCACTAACGATGTAGCCGCTTCTAGTGTTCCACCAGTAGCGATTACATCATCAATGATTAAAACACGGTCGCCTTCTAACACTGCGTCTGTTTGTAGGTGTAGTTCGTCCGTACCGTATTCTAATTCGTATTCTCTAAAAATAGTTTCACCGGGAAGTTTCCCCTTTTTTCGTGCCATAGCAAATGGTCTATTCATATCTGCACTTAGATATCCTGCCATTGGAAAGCCTCTAGCATCTAATCCTATAATTCTGTTGTATTCGTATGCAATTTCAGTTTCATACATCCAATCTTTTATAAGTGTCATTACTTTGGACAAACCGTTTTGGTTATTAAACACACTTGCCATATCCTGATACATGACACCAGGTCTAGGATGATCCGGTATAACTCTAATCATATCTTGTATATCTTGTACAAGACCTTTTTTATAATCAGGCGTCATATTCAATCAAAGCCCCATTTTCTCCGTCTTCGGATACTTCAATTTTAACACTACGATTAGGATATTTCTCTGCAATCTTATCAAACAAATCATCACTCATCATTTCACATGACTTGTAATCTAGTTCTAAAGTTTTCTCTGCATATAGTTTCTCTAACCAACGTTTAAACTGAATGAATTCAATATCCCTATCGTTGTGTGTAACTGTAATTGCTACACGAAAATGAAAGATATGTCTGTGAGGATATCCTAGAAAACTAACATCATACTCATCACCAGTTGCTAACGCAGGGTCATCAAGTGCCGCTGGATATTTGTGTATACCTTCTTTCTGAAACGTAACCCAAATCCATCTTGTTGCATTTTGTTTTTGTTTTTTAATATCGTCTTCCATATTAGCCTTTCTGCTTTCGTTTAGCATATAGTTATAGTAACTACCCATTTACTTGTGACCCTAATTCGTTTTCTAGGGACACAATTTCTTCTTTTAATTTTAATTTTTCAACCTTTTTGCCTTGAACGTCTTGATACTTATTATAATCTTTTTTAATTTCTTTGTCAAGTTCTCTATGGACTGCTCTGAGTTTTTCAAGTCTATGTGCTTTCTTTTTAGCAAATGTTCTTTGTCTTGTCATTTTGTCCTCCTAATTAAAATGTTGTGTATATGTAGGGGGTAACCCCTACATATAATTATTTCAAATGACTACTTCTTAGTCTTCTTTTTAGTAGTCTTTTTAGTAGTCTTTTTTACTTTACCCTTTTCTCCAAGAAAAGAAAGTAATAGTCCGTAAGCTGGTAAGAATACAATCAGTCCTACCACAATCTTGGTCAATGTATTGTTCTGTGCAACAATGTGCCAGTTAGCACCTATCCAAGTTAGGTTACCTTCTGCATCTGTTGATCCAGCAAAGGCAACGAAAAAGAACGAATATGTATCAATGATATTCGCCGCAATAGTAGAGAATGCCGGAGCCGCCCACCATGCTTCTGTGTACTTCTCTCTGATATGTTGAAAGACGTATACATCTAACATAGTACCGATTGCATAAGCACTACCACTAGCAATACCTACTCTGTATGCATGTTCATCGCCTAAAGCCATTAACACTAATACAGAGGCAACGATTGCCGGGATAATTGCCATAGCAACAACAGCCCTACCAGCCTCTTTACCAACTAAACGTACAGTTAAGTCGGTCGCAACAACCACAATTGGAAATGTAAACGCCGCGGCCGCTAACGGAAATTCACCAAAGAATGGTAAGTCAGCACCTGGGAATACATTGAATTGTATCGTTACTAAGTAATTCGACACTGCAATAACTAGTGTGTGAAGAATTACTAAATTACGGACAAGTATTCTGTCTACATTGCCCAATATTTTATCTAACATAGTTAGTTCCTCCTTATTACATTAAGCAAACAAATCTGACACTGTATCAGGTGTTTCGTATTCTTTACGTTTACCTTTTACTGCTTCAACAAATTCGTCTGTCTTAACGTTTGCTTCCTCAAACTCCATAAAGTCTGGAGTTGTAGAAATATTTTGAACACGTGAACCTTCGCACTTACGTAAAAATGCTTTAAAATTAGTTAACATGTCCATTGGTTTATCTGATACAAAAAGTTCTTCTACAAATTTTGCAAAATACAATACTGTATCAGGTACAACATCACTCAGCACATTAGTTTTACCTAAATTCATGTTGTGAATGTCAATCTTATCATGTAACATTTCATATTCATGGTCAAATCTACGCAATGCATCTTGCATACCTCTGATATGATACTCCGTGTTGTGTGCTTGAATTAATATATAGGATAGGCTATCCCAACTTGATTTTGCTTCCTTCTTGTTTCTATTCAACATACCTGGTTGCATATAGTTGATATCACGCATATTTAATCGTGAACCAATAGCACCTTCATACATCCAAGGTTGATCCGGATTAGAAATATCTTGTCTCCAGTTCAACTTTTTAGTTTTATAAGACCAAGCATTAGCAGTCAGGTCAGGATAGTCATAAGCTAGTCCTTTTGATGCAGTGATATAGGGAGACGCCGCATCAAAAGATATTGTGATATTTGGATTTACATGTTCTCTTAGTTGTCGTTGTATAGCCGTTAAAAAACAGCCCCAAGGGAGAACACTAATGCCTAGAACATGAATCCAAACATCGTCACCTGCTAACATACCATCATCACGCATTGTGATTAATCGTCTTAGCAGAAGTTCTGCATCACCGGCATGGTCACCAGCCATAGCCCAACCTTCAAATGCTCTATCGCCATAGACTTTAGGGTCATTGAATTGTTTGACTGCCTGATACCATTTCTCACTAGTTTCCCAATTAGCACCATGTAGTGTGTTGAGAAACTTAGTTTTACCCGGGATACGGTTATCAATAAAAAATTTGTGATTGAATATTGTTTTCTCTAAACATTCATCGGCAGATTTTAAACCTGTTTTATCACGATACTGTGGAAGATAACCCCACATAGGAATATCAAGTGTCATACTATAATCACAGTATTCTTCTAACCATGTCATAATACCACATCTTGTCTTTTGCCAATCAGCGCCTGTCTCAAAATTACTCCAGTCTAGTTTCCAAGCACCAGAGCCTATTTGATATCCACCCGAATCCCCAACAAGTACTGTGTTTTCACGGTTTCGATTTACAACCATACCATCATCAACTTTTGAACCATCTAAGTCTAGATTGGCATGTCCTGCCGAATATAGACCATGTGAATAATGCACATAACCTTTATCTTTATCTAATATATTCAATCCATCAAGACCATTTTCAAATCCTTTTGGGATACGTTCTGGTGGGAACATGTCTGTAACACCTGCATAGTGTTGTGATATCTTTCTTACATAGAAGTTAGAAATTGCAGGAAGAAAGACTGCGTACCCACTAGTTTTGTTATTTTTGCTTAGGTCATTAACCATGTTAAATATCCTCCTATGATATTATTTAGGTTAATTGCCTGATTTAGCTGGTAAAATGTACTCATATAGGCCTAAACCTGAGTCCACTTGAATCATCATCGCACCTTGGTCTGAGATTTTCACACTCATTGTGCTTGTATCACCAAGTTTTAGAATTGTTAAAACAGTCGATAGAGGAAAACTCCAGCCTGTTTTTAATTCACCGTTTACATTTTGTGCAAATGGAAGTTCTACTCTGTCAGTTGAACGGTCACCGATAAAGAATTTTAGTACACCGTCTACTGTTCGAACAGTAAATAAAGGATCATATGCTCCTAGAATACCTGAAAAGTATTGTAAGTCTTTGATTGCCTTTTGTGTTGGCATAACTTCAACGTCCCATTTGGCACCTTTAAAGTTTGCAGTTTTGATTTGTGCATCAACAAGTTCACTTACGATTACACGATAAGTTGATTGCATTGCACCTGGAATAGAAAATGAAAGTTGTGTTGGCACTGTTTCACCATTACGTTCTTCATGACCTACTTCTACTGATGCTTTAACAGACTTACCTTCTCTGTCTTCGCCTTCGTAGTTTAGATAACCGTTTAATACTCCAAGTCTACCTAAACCAAATTTACCTGTAAATTCAGGAACTGGTGTGTGAAGTTTTCCACGTAATACTACAGTTCTGTCATCATCCATTGCGTCAATCAATGTTCCGCCATCATCTGTTGTAACCTTGGCCGCTTGAATAATACCAAGCGAATGTGTATGCTTCACAATATCTTTTAATATATCTTGCATTGTTATGTTCTCCTTATGGTTCATTAATACTATAATAACATTATTCGTTACCAATGTCAATAGTCTTTTTTACTCTTCCTGATACTGGATTATCTACCCAATGTATTTGATTTGGAGGCATAAACCCCCATATAAACCAAGCATTTCCAAATGTAGGTGATCCTTTTCCAGTAAAATCAATACGAAAGTTATACACAAGGGCAGACATTCCCTTGTCCATAAACATTTTACCTCGTTTTGCACCCTGAAAACTTGTTACAGGAAGCAATAAAGCAAATGGTTTATCTAAAGAATAGCAGTGTTCCAAAAATTGGTCTTTCTTACTATACGGTGGATTAGTTATAATGCCATCATAGACATCACTCCGTGTACAATCAAAGAAATCCCTACCGTTAGACCCAACAATATTATAACCGTATTTGTTGAATCCGGAAACAATGCTACCGCTTTTTTCACTAGTCGCTTCATAATAAGTCTTATCCTTATCTAAATATTTTAGCAGAGGAAGTATTTGATCCTCTGGTGTATAGCATTCATCTGATGCTTCGTTAGTTGCTCTACGATTTATTAAATCAGTGTAAGACATGGCTAGACGCTCTTTTAACATTATTAATGTTTTTTGCTTTCTCTAGTTTGGGTGCAATAAAATCCTTTACCATTTCCTCATTAATAAAATCATTGAAATGGTCACCATCACAAAATATTTTATCTGGGTCATTGTATTTGTTTGCATAATATTGATGTGCATTTAATCCGTTAAAATCTACATGAATTGACTTTTGTATCATAGAGTCGAATCCAGGTAAAGAATTAAAGTTCCAAGATTTTTGCCAAGTGATTACTTCAATATCTAACATCTTGCAAAGTCTAATAGCTTGATATATATCTAGCATACCCCAAAATTCCATTGCATGATGCGTTGATGCTATATTCCATTGTACATCTTTCCAAATCTCAAATGCTTTTACTGAAGGAGCAAACGTATGTTCTTGCATATCTTGTATTATTGCTCTCCAATATTCCCATGATGATGCTGATGATTTGTAAACATCTTCTTCTATATCTGCCATATCACTTGTTCTTTGTATTTTACTGTATGCATCTGGAAGACATTTAAAGTTTAGCATAGACCTATTATTGACTAGTTCCATTAGTATTACATCTACGTTATGCTTTTCTTTCAAATACACAATCTTATTTAGGTAAAGTTCAGTACCTTTACCAGCACATGCTGAGTTAAAAAACTGCATGTTGGTTGTATATTTTTCTAACCATGTTTCAAATGGTAATGCTAAATCGTTTTCTCCAGTCTCTTTGTTATGATGTGACCCCACACTATAACTAGACCCTAATATTCCTACTTTACACATATTAAAAATCAAACAAACTTTGAAATTGTTCTGATGCATCTGCATCACTTAGATCCCATTTAAGGACACCAATAAGATTGTCTAGTTTCTTATCAATAATTGTTGTTTCCATTAATTCATGGTCAAAAGGAAGTTCTTGAAACCATTCTGGGATTCTATTCTCATCAATAGGATATGCAACACTTGTCATTTTCAATGCGTTAGGCTTGAGTTTACATACGATAGTTTTCATACCATCAACAATCTCAATAGAATACCTATCACCATTTAGTTCACGTAATGTATTCCAGTTAAGAGCCGCACTAACATGACCTGGAAGATGTACCTTATCTTTCTTGTTGTCTGCACCTTCTAATTTAAAATCTCTGCCTTGTTGTTTCATAATCTTTTGTATTTTGTTTTTGTACATAGTAAGATTATTAACTCGTTTAGGAGTACCTTTCTCCCAACCAGGCTTTGCTCTAAATTCTTTTTTAAATTCTTTAACCATATCGATTACATTTTGTTCTGTACCGTCTGTTAGAATTGTAACAAGTACATCACTCAAAAAGTTCTGCATATAATCAGGAGTATCACTACGTTTCAAGTCAAGACCCATAGCTTTTACTTTACCAGGATTACCATCTACGTCTTTTCTTACGCCTTCATCATCATAGATTAGCATAGCATAACGTTTCTTCTTAATAAAGATACCCATAGTTGCACAGTTTTCACGACCTGCCGCAATAATCTCACCTTGTTTACGTGGAGCATTAAAGAAGTCTTTCATAAAGTCAGGAAAACTTATATTGACTTGATTTGCAATTTCATCATACAGTTCTAGAACCTTTTCTTTAGACCACTCAATCTTGCCTGCATCGATGTCTTCCTTATAAACAGGATACATAGAATAATAGATACTATCTGTATCACCATATATAATGGACTCGCCTTTGTAATCATAATCACCAGCGATTACTTCATTAGTTTTGGCGCCCATGTGTCTTGTAATACAACGACCAGATAGAGTCGTACTCTGACCAATACGTTTATCATAGAAACGACAACCGGGATTAAGAATCGCACCATATAAACTGTTTAAGTTAATCTTTTTCACAAGTTGTCGCTTATCCCAGAACGTAATAGCTTCTTTATCACCTTCATCAATAGCTTTCTTCTTGTTTGCTTGTAATACTTTACGTTCAGCATACCAACGTTCTAACAAACTTGGAATAATACCTTGTACGTCTTGTTTCAGTATTGTACCATTGGCAGTGACTGCCCATGGCAAGTCACTATGAAATACAAGATTATGTATTTCTGCACCAGTCATTTCATTTCTGCTATCTTTATTATCTTCTAATACAAGATTAATTTTTTCTGTCTTGTCTTTCTCATTGACTAGTCTAAATTCTTCTGCACTAAACGTATCTTCCCAAGCCTGTGCCGCTCCGAAACCTTTACTGCCACCTCGTCTACCATTCGCAATTCTATCACCAATCATTTTTTCTGTTAGAGTTGGTTCAAGTTGTGCAACAATAGTTTCTGGACTCATGTTCAATGCACGAATAATTGAAGGATAAAGTGAATTGATATCAATACCCGATACCCATCGCTGAATGCCTGTTTTTGGATTAGCCACAAAGGCACCTGCGGCTTTTTGTTTTTCTGCTTCTTCTAGTTCTGCGTCTGTGGGTTCAACATCCTCTTCGCCCCAATCTTTCGCTTTTCTATCAGGAACAACCATACCTCTACGATGTGCTTCATTGATAATTGCTTGTTCTGTAACCGCAACTGCGCCCATAGTTGTTTTGATATTAACTGTATTGTCATGTGCGATTTCATTTGCTAAGTCGATAAACTGTAGCTTTTTGTCTAAGTTGCCTAGTAGTGCAACGTCTTGTCTGTTATATTCAACAAACTTATAAAAATCTCTATTATATAATTGGTCTAGTGTACCATCATATGCAATCTTCTTGTCACCAAGTTCATATTCACCGATAGCATCAAGTGAGTATGAATGCATTTCGTGATATGTATATTTACGATATAGTTCAAGATAGTCTAAGTGAATACGACCTGATAAGTCATATGTCACACTTTCTTTACCAAATTTAACTACTCGTCTTTCGTGTGGAAACAAATCCCATAAACATAATTTACGTGTATGAGATTTACTCATAATACGTGTGATACGTCTAACTGTATATGGAATATCAAAACCTTCTGAGTTCCAACCAGATACAACGTCAGCATCATCAATCAATGCAATAAAGTCATTCATCATATCTACTTCATCAAGATATAAAAATGTATCTTCAAATTGATTACATATGCGTTCTGCTTCTTCTAGTCCTTCACCCTCATGCATATGCTTTGGAGGCATAACAAAAGTAACAAGTTTGTCTAACCATTGTAGATAAACTGTAATTGCAGTGATAGGCATAAAGGGATCCTCTGGAGGAGCAAACCCTTTATCTGCATCAAAGTCAACCTCGATATCGAAAAACGCAACATGAAGTTTAGGAGAGTCAACACCATTATAGTTTTCACTAAGGCACCTGACTTCTGGTTTTAAGTCGCTCTCATAAAACTTCTTGCCTGCGTTTATTCGTCTTTCTTTATGTAAGTCTTTTAGTCGCTTACATTTGATTTGACGTACCTTATCGCCATGTATACTTACATGGTCACCACGTGGATCTTTTACGTAAAAAGTACGCCATGCTGGAAAGTCGTTGTATACACGTTTTCCATTGACACGTTCAACTACTTGAACAATATCTTTGTCTCTGTTATAAAATGCGTCAACATAACTCATTAAAGAGTTTTTCCTACAGTAGTTAAGACATGTTCCACATCTTCGAATTCTTGTCTTGCTTCTGAGAGTTTGGCTTTATGCGCCAAGCTGATTGCTTTGTTTAGAACACTAGGTTTAATGTCCATTTCATCTGCGATTGATTTGATTGTGTCACGTAGACCACCTTTGAGGTCATCTACTTCTTGAAGGACTTGCATACCTTCATCAACTAACTGAGTTAGTTTTGCTTTGTCCTCTGAACTTAAATTGTCGATTGACATGTAATTCACCTCCTTAAATTAAAAAAAGAGTGCCCTATTTCTAGAACACTCTTTTATAATACATTAAGTGACTACGAAAGTCAATAGTTATTTTCGTTTTTTTCCATGTGAACCGCAACTTCCGTCCATTAGCTTCTGTGCTACTACATCGATTTTTGCGATATCTGAGTCAGTTAGGTCTGACATTTTCTTTGGATTAGATTTTAGTTTGATGTTCTTACCACCAACTGTGATAGAGTCACCAGCTTTTTTGCCTGATTTAGCCGCTTTATCTAGTTCCTTGTAGAATTCATTGTATTCTGACATGTTGATTTTAGCGGATCTGTCTACTAGTCTATTTGCAAAATCATCTGAGTTGAATACTTTTTTCTTTCCTAGTTGACCGCCTGTTGCTTTGCCTAGTTCATCTTTAGCAAAGTTAATCATACCTTTAAGGCCTTTCTTTGCCAAACCACCGGCAACTTTGGCTCCTGCTTGAGCCATTCTGCCTTTTTGTGTATCTGCTTGTTTTTTACCACGTACTTTGTCAATACCACCTTTAACTGCTCCAGCTATTTGGCCTGCTTTTTTAACCATAGCTAATGGGTTTTCAGCAACAAGTTTGCCTTCTTTCATAGAACCCATGGCGAAGTCTGCAATTTTAAGCATACCAGCTTTTGTTTTTAGCATGTTGTCAATTTTTTCTTTGTTAGCATCGTTAACTTTATCATAAACCTGTGTAACAGCCGATGCAGTAAATAAATCTACTTTCATCTGACCATCATCAAATTTAACAGGCATATTTTGTTTGTCTGCCACGATTTTCTTTAGAGTATCCATTGCACCTTCTTCAATCATTGCTGATTCTTCTACTGCCAAATGTGCATCGATACCAGCAGTTGACTTCATCTTCCAATGTGCCGCCGCCTTTTTAGCCGCTCCGTATGAAGAAGTCGCATGACATTCGTGTTTGCCTTTATCGGCATGTACACAAATATATGGTTTTTCGTCTGCTTCTGAAACTGATTCATTTGCATGACCAAGTTCTTTCATTCTTTTAGCAACAATATCTCTAACGTCTTTGTTACCTTCGTCTTGTGCTACATACATATCATCTAGTAGTTCATCATCAAAAACAAATTGCATAATCATATCACTTGTTTCTTCACTTGCTGGGCGAGGTTGAGACATAAAATCATTGTATGATTTTACTGCATTAGAATATTCTTCTTCTGGCTGACCATCATATTTCATTAAGCCACCAATCATAGTGCCTTCTTTAATACCCATTGCTTTTGCTTGGTCTTCAAGTTCTGCTTTTCTACGCATTAATTCTTTTTTAAGTTCTTCGTTTTTATTTGTGTCAGGGTCCATCTGAATACGTTGCAATTCTTTTTTCTTTGCCATGTAATCTTCTTTATTTTTGAGAGCATTTGAAGATTCATCGATACTTTCTTCTGTAGTATCTTCATCAGCATCTGGCTTATTAGCCATTACTGCATCATAGTCTGCCATTTCTTCATCGCTTGGCATTTCATCTGCATCTGGTGTTTCCATATCCATACCAGGTTGTTCTGGAGCCATGTCCATATCACTTGGTGCTTCTGCATCCATATCTGGATTGTCCATTGCAGGAACTTCTGCTGGAACATCCATTCCAGGTTCCATTGCAGGTTGACCTAATTCTAATGTGTGCATTCTAGCCATTAAACTATCTGACATACGTTCATATGCCTCATATGATTTATTATGTTGGCTAGAAAATGTAAGTGCTAAATCATGTACCGCATCACGGGCATTTTTACCACCTTCTAATTCTGTTTTTAGTTGTTCAGTAGAACGATTTAAATAATCCTCAAACTCATCATTTGAGATTACAAAGTTCTCTGTTAATTGTGTAAGTTTCATTGTTTTGCTCTCTTAATCATTGGACTCTTGACAGGCTTATTATAAACTAAGTTACCTACATCAGCAGAAAAACCCATCTTATAGTTCTCTTTTTTCTTTTTCTTAGGCGTAATATATCCCATAGGATCAACTGCCTTTCTGGCATCTTTAGCCTTCGTTCCCGGTGTCATTGGAAATGCCACACTAGCGAAACTACCACTAAAATTTTCACCTAATATATCACGTATTTTCATATTACTATTTATCAAATAAATTCATTTTTAATTATTTACTAGTTCACTAAAATGTGGGAAGTGTTCAGCAAACGATATTTTACGTCTATCTTCTAGTATTTTAAACTGTATTTCAGCAAATTTCTTAGTATTCTCTGGAACTTCGCTTTCTACTAATGTTTTCATAGTATGCATCAAAGATATATATCTTTGTTTATTTAAAAAATTACCTGGCATGTTCTTAAAGTAATCTATTTGTTCATCTATCTTATCTGCATGTATTGGGTCTAATGCCGATACTGCTAAATGTTCTGGATTATCTACCCAGTTTTGATGCATTATAATATCTTTATCAAATTTAAATTTATTAATCTTATTATTCAAATGTACTAAAAAGTCTTTGAAATAAGGAAGACTTAGACTATTATGGGCACAACCAAATCCTAATATAAGATTATCTATAACTTTTGCTTGTTCAAAGAATAGATTTAAGTTATCATCCCATTTGTTGAAGTCTAATCCCCACCTAATCAATTCACTTTTACGACCCAATGCTTCACCAGATAATTGCATTTCATATCTGATATTTGGGGTTCTTTTTACAAGTTCAATAAACTTGTCAAACTTATGTTTAGGAAAATTAAGATTAGTTGTTACTGTTACTACTACAATCTGTTCTTCTCTTTTTGTATCATTAATCTTAACCATAAAGTCTTCTATGAATTTATACATATGGTCTGTGAAGAATGGTTCACCACCGAGTAAACTAAAGTTAACATGTTTTTTACCTTTTAATGCTTTTGACCAATAATCATTTAATATAACTAATAGCTTATCAAACATAGCATCGTCTGTATCTGGAAATCTTTGACCAACTTCTTTTTGCCATCTTGTACTAGAACCTGCCCAACAATAAGCACAAGCCATGTTACATTTGTTTGTTAGTTCTATTTCAATAAACTTAAAGTTATCTAAAGACATCATGTCTTTATGAAACTGTATTCTTCTCTTAGGATGGGCTCTTGCTTTAGAATATTGTTTTAACAAAGGGTAATCGTAATTCTTCATGTATTCAGTTCTTACACTGTTACCTCCTGCTTGTTCTGTTTTCCAACATAGTTCACAATCTTTATTATGAGTACCACCACTTAAGTCATGCTTTCTCTGTTGTAGTATAGGATGATTAAAAATAAAATCCTCTGTTAATGTATCGTAATCAAATGTAAGTTCTTTCATTTGTTCTTTTGTATAAACAGTTTTACAACACCACTTAACAGTTCTTTGAGGTAAGGATATAACAACGTCATTCCAAGTTTTGAAACACATTGTATTATGTAAATTATGTAAGTTTGGATTTAGTTCTACAATCATTTTTTCTTTGTACGCAGTAATTTCTTAGGAAACCCATCTTTGTTTACGTCATTGCCAAACTTTTTTGCTTGTTTAACAATCTCGTTAGGTCCTACGTCAACTGTGGTATTTATGCCTGGTACAACACGACCGACCCCACCAGCTTCACTTACTGTTTTTGAAAAAACTTTTTTGATAGCATTAACTGTATTACTTGTAGTTGTAGTATGGTGTTTGATTGCTATCCCACCAGCTGATTGCCACGCATTAACATTCTTACCAAAATCATCAATTAGTAAGTTGGGTGAACCGTCTGGTTTCTTTGCATATTTTGATTTGTTATGGTCAATAATAACTTTCTCTGGTCTAAAAAACCCTAGATGTTTTCTTACCCATTCACGTTTACCTGGATCAACATTAGGATCATTTGCTAGAGGAGAACTTAATATTTTATATCTGCCTTTTACTGCTTTGATTGTTTGTAGCAAATCTTTGTAACCTGATAATGTTGGTAAGTCTTCCCAAAAGTTTGGTGTATCAACAATCTTTTTTAATGCTTTAGGTATATCTCTTTTTGATATATCTCTGTATGATTTAACACCAACTAGTCTAGCCCATTCATTAAAGAAATCAACTAGAACACCGTCCATATCGACATATACATCTGGAGTACTATCAAGGTCTTCTTTTAAACCTTTTTCTATTGCTCCCATATAATCAGGTATTTTTGTTTTAACCCATGGACCTCTGTGCATAAATCTTGCACTCATCATAACATTTGTACCACGTAATTCTTCTGGATCAAATATCATTACTTGATATTGTCTCTTTTCATTATCAACTGCTACTACTTCTACATTCATTTCATCGTACTTCTTACCTTTGTAAGTAATACCATGACCTGTCATAAATCTAGCAACTGCTTCGAATAATGCATTTTCTCTAACTGGAACTTTCTTTAGTAGTTCTTCTTTGCTTAATTTATAGTTAGAATTCATCCACTCATCTTTTAAATCATCAATCATCTTACCAAGATTAGGGCCAGCTACATAACCTCTTGCTAGTAAGTCTTTACCATTAATTGGAAAGTCTGGTTGTTCAAATCCATGTACTGCATCGTATACATCATTCTTGCCGTGCATGTTAGCCCATGCAAGTAAATGATCCTGTGATGTACCTTTGATAATCATATCTTGTGCTTGTTTTGGATTGATGTTTTCGCCTTTATACTTGATTAAGAAGTCAAACATTTCTCTATCGTAATTGCTCATCTTCCAATCTCTTGCTATACTGCTACTGTCTAGCATTCTTGCAAGTGCAATAATAGGTCCTGTAGGCTCACCTAGTTTAGCTGGATTGATACCTTCAAGTCCAATCTTACTTGATACGCCTGTCTTGTTCATCCATTCAAGTGCTTCTTTGGCACTCGAACCCATTAACAATT
>Ga0228644_1000345_pt1 | contig 15558 bp, 24 predicted proteins | sample 56DmetaG_FD_186020 | JGI IMG/M metagenome (GOLD analysis project Ga0228644, IMG submission 186020) | Seawater microbial communities from Monterey Bay, California, United States - 56D | ecosystem: Environmental > Aquatic > Marine > Coastal | place: USA: California | collected 2016-11-09
TAATGTTAGTTTCAATACAACAGCAGTTGGTACATCTGACCAGTCAAATTACGGTAACATTTATCCATATACAAACACAGACTTTCTTAGAAAGACAAGTGGATATTGGGATGGAACATATGCAATACCACAATATCGTGCAATGGAATTAGATGGTTCTATGCAAAGCACAGGTGCAGATATATCACAAAGATTCGAAGCACAATTTACAAACTCTGAAGACCAACCAATTGGTGGATTTCATAGATGTTTGATGTCTGGGCCACAAAGTTATTTCTACGCATTTAGACTTATGAGAGACGGTCAATACGGTAGTAACACAGGAGACGTGACTATCGAAATGTTCACACAAACGTCACCAAACGGAACTTGGATGCCAGGGAGTGGTAACCAGATGCCTGGCGCAACAATTAAATCTGGTTATAGTAATTTATATACTAGTCCGGATTACGAGTTTTATTGTTCGATTCACGATGTGAAATACGATTCAGCAAATCAGGACATTTATGTTCTATCTATATTACAAGTCTCAGGTTCAGCGGCGTACGCCAATATTTACAAATTACACTATGACGGTGTAGCAACGGGAATAGGAAGTCATACGTCATATGCTTGGTCACTTGTTAAAGAGTTTCAGATTCTATCGTCAACTGAACTATATGATGTAGAAGCGTATTTAAGTAATGATTGCTCAAGTGTCGTAATGATGCAGACTGAACTTAGTAGTTCAGGTGCTATTGACACTACTGCCAGTGTCAATAGATTAAGAGTATACGACAAAGACCAAGGTGGAACAAATAACTGGGGACTTGCAGTAACACAAAACTACACAGCGTACATAGTTGATGCGTATAATAAAACCGAAAGACCAAAAGGCACAAGAAAGCAAGGATTCTTTCACGACCAACTGTATTGTGCATACAACGGAGTAGACACATTTATAACTGGTGATGGCTATAAAGTGTTCCAAAAGAATCAAGGCGGAACAAATACTTGGAATGAAAATGCAACACTATCAGGTCAACTATATTGCTACGCCGCTAATTGGCTACCTTATACCCAAAATCACGGTACATTCGGATTCACACAAGATTATCTATTCTTTGCTGGTAATAAACACGTACAGATATTTGATAAATCGACATTCCAACCACTTACAAATGGAGCACCTGCAAACAACAACATAACTACAGGTGTCAATACGTTAACTACGTCAGGCCAAGGAGTATTTTACTATAATATAGGTCAGTCAGACTTTGATATGCCATTACATCCGACGTTAGACACTTCACTTGACCATAACACAGTAGTAGTGTCACACCACAATGCTGACGGATTAGACTCGCCGACAGCAGGCCACGAAATACAATATAAAATCTACAAACTAGTAACATAATGAAAATACAACTATATAACGAGAAACAATCGTACACTGTAATGAAGTTGGATGCTATGCTCCAGAAAGCCGAAATACTCGGCTCCTGCGACTTTAACGAGTTTCAGATGTACATTATTGAGTTCAGAAAACTACCCAAAAAGTCACAAATTAGATACGAGCATTTGTTAGAATCTATGATGAATCTATACGACTCAGAGGATGAAGAACTATGCTATTAGATGGCGAAAACTGGTACTTCTTTAACGATTACAAAGAGAAATTACCATCACCGAAATCGAATTATCAAGTTAGAACATTCTGTAATAGAAAAGAATATGAATGCTTCGTATTAGCATCCTTAGACGAAATGAACAAACTGAGATATGAAAAAGAAGTTGGTGGATTCTCAGTACTGAACACATTTGAAAAACCTTATCCAGTGTACTGTGCGTCATTGACGACATCTGACATTCAGCATATATTAGACAAGTACGAGTTACAAGGCATATGGGTATATCGACCGACAGTTAAACTAACATACGAGTAACATAATGGCATATAAGAAAAAACCAAAAAAGAAATAAACCACCTGTTTTAGTACGATAAAATAAAAAAGTACTAAATAAGTCTATACAAGACTTGACATTTAATGAATTGCGTGTTATAATTGTATAAGAATCGATAGAGAAATATAGAACAAACTGAGTGTGTTTCATACAAATCACATCTAGGGTCAGCCAAGATCCTTCCCCTTAATACTTCTGTTTCTATCGATTCAATCGTTATGTGAGTCTCGGGTTTTTCATCTCCGTGTTATCCAGAGACTCACGTAGCAACCCATCTCCCAAACAACCCCCAAATGACCCAAAACAATTGCTCTTAGCAAATCTCTGATTTGCCGTCAAGCCTGTGCGTAGCACAAATAACTACTTGACTGACTGACTAGAAGCATTTACTAGTAACTCTTTACTACTAACTGTTAACTATAACTAGAGTCCGCACACCCACAGCACAAAAATCGCAAAAAAAACAACATTAATCGACAAAACACTTGACTAATGATAAATATTGGTGTATAATAAGACATACAACAACAACGGAGAAGCAAATGACACAAATAAATTTACTACAACAAGAAGAAGTACTTGCATACCAAGTAGACGTCTTCGACAACGTACAGAATGCAATAAGACATAACAGAAAGAGAAGCAAGAACGCATCAGACTTCACAATATCGTTAAGATTAGAAACAGAGAACACGAACGGCTGGCTAAACTTACAATCACAAGTGACAGTCGGCAGAAAACCATCACAAACAAAACGAGCAATAAGAACTCATATAGACTTAGAGATATTTAAAGAAATAATGATTCAACGAGAAGATGCAGTACTGCACAACACGACAGGATTTGATATAAAACCAGTCATATCGTCATTCTATAAAAAGAAAAACAAGAACGAAGGTATGATACCAAGTTTCTATTGTATGCTAATGAAAGAGAAAAATGAAGATTACGGATTATATATAAGACTAGGCGACTGGATAGAGTACGCAATATTAAGACAAAAAAACAGCGAAACACATACAATATATTCAGCAGAAGAAAGATATAAGTACGCTGAAGGATTTCAACGAAGAGGATATTAAATGATACGATGTAGATTTACAAAGAGAAATACAAGTACAGTAATATATATGATTATTGACCACGAACAAGACAAGTGGTATCCGAGTACACGTCCAGCGACAAAACAAGAAATACAAAAGATACAAATCCGAGACGAAAGAAAACGAATGGATAGAATAATAAAAGAATACAATAAAAATAGACAAAACGCTTGACTAATGATAAATAGTAGTGTATAATAACTACTATGAACACAACAAAAATAAAGTTAAGAAACAATGTAACAGAACTGCTGAACGGCCAGACAGTACATTATATTAAGCGTGATATTCAATGCTCAGTAACATTCAGACACGATGAAGCAGACTTCTACGTCAATGAAAACAAAAAATCATACGAAACACTGAACAAGGCAGTACACGAATATTACAGAGAATACTTCAAGCAAAACAAACTTGACTTGAAGATAGCATTAAACGTCTGGATAACGATGAAAGACGAAAACGGCAGAACAGTAGACGAGATGCTCGAAAAATATAAAAATGAAATAGAGTACAGAGATAACGAATTATACGAAGCGATAGAAATTCTAAAAAGAAAAATGAAGAAAAATAAAACAAACTTAACACTCAACGCGGCTCCAAACACGAGACTAGTGGGTCAATCAATAGTAGAATATCAGAGAGAACAACGAGAAAATATGAGATATTCACGACGAATCGCTTGACTAATGATAAATAGTAGTGTATAATAATAAGACAAACAACAAAAAAGGAGAAATAAATGGCACAAGCAACGTACACAAGAAAAGAACTAAAACAAATGGCAGACAAACTTCTCAACACGAAAAAGAAGCGTGACAGCAGACCACTCGTAAATGGCAGAAGAAGACGTCTCAGCAGAAAACAAAAATAAACGGAGAAATAAAATGATAGATTATGAAAAAATAAGACAAAGAGAAGTACACAGAATCAACGAAGAAAGCAAACAAGCGGCACTACAAGAACATAGAATAAGAGTAGTGAGAATGATAAAAGACGAAAGAAAGATCCGCAACGTCAACGCTGAAATAAAGTGGGAGACAATACAATGAAAAAAGGATTCACAAAAGAAGATTTCTATAATAAACTAAAAATAATGGACAACGGATGTTGGGAATGGACAGGTTCAAGGCATAGTCAAGGATATGGAATGACACGAATTAACGGTACACTCGTCAGATGCAACAGACTTGCACTAGAACTCGAAGGAATAGATTTAACCGATAAAGTAGCAATGCATATCTGTGATAACCCACCGTGTTGTAATCCAGCACATTTAAAAGCAGGAACGACCGCCCAGAATATAGAAGACAGAGACAATAAAAAAAGAACAGCAAAGGGCGAAGATTGCAGAAACACAATACCAGAACAAGACATAGATGATATAAGACAACTGTGGCTGAGCGGTCAATATAAGCAAATAGAACTTGCTGAGATGTACGGAGTACACCAATCAACGATAAGTTATCTGGTCAATAATAAAACTTGGAAGCACATAAAATGAAAATAAAAATAAACAAAGATGAGCATTCGCCGACAATGGTTATAGAGTTCATATCAGAAACATCTGAATTAGACCAATTCTTGGATAAATTGCATCCATTACTTTGTGTGATTGGTCAACACAAACTGCAATTTGAGACACTCGACAGGGATTACGACACTGACAACCAAGAAACAACAAGAAAACTCATAATAAAAGATATAACAGATGCGTTTTTACTTGACCTACAATGTTATTTTCTTACAGGAGATATCAGATGATTGAAAAAATATACAAAACAATAGACATAGAAGTCTTTTGGAATAGAATGAACTGTGAATTTAGATATGTAGGAATTAATGTTGATTTATATCGACAAAAGTTAGAGACCGCATTTAAAGAAGATAAGCAATGGGTGGTAGATGAATGGATTGAAAACTATGCTACACAACAAGAACTAAAGGATATATTATTTAAGGAGATGTACGATGACTATACAGAACTACGCTAAAGCAATAGAAGATAGATGTGAAAAAAACGAAGAAACAGGATGTTGGATATGGCAGAAGGCGACACATACACTCGGATATGCAATGATGCGCCACGGTAATAATATGAAAACAGTACAACGAATAATGGCTATTGAGTTAGAACTGTTTCCTATAGATAAAAACACAAGAAATACAAGAATAACAACAACTTGTGAAAACAAACTATGCTGTAATCCAGACCATATAACATCAATGACGTACACAGAGATGACCAACAGACGATATGAAAGAAAAGGCACAAATGGTAGATTCTCTGGTAAAGAACAAGATTTACTTATAGAATACAACCAAATGAAACAAAATAAGATTCCTAGGACGATTAACAAGTTAGGCGAGAAGTACAATTGTCACCCTTCACTGGTCTATCGTGCTATCTACAAAGCAAGAAAGATGTAAAAATTGTATTTATATATTAACAATAATGAACATAGTATAAATACTTATACAAGCGACGGCTTTAATAAAATTCTCTGGAGAACAAACAATGTCAACTCACGATATAACGATTGAGCAAGGTGCCTCCTTCTCAAAAACACTTACTCTGAAGGACGACAATGATGTCGTTATAAATGTCTCAGCAGACACATTTAGAGGTCAAGTACGAAAACACCATTCATCAACAGATATTCAAGCAACATTCACATTTGATCCAATAACTAACGGCACAAATGGAATAGTAACTTGGTCATTAACTGACACACAAACATCAGCAATGTCCAGTGGTAAACTTCTGTACGATATAGAATGGGTACAGACTAATGGCACAGTAACCAGAATCCTTGAGGGCATAGTAGATTCTACACCGGAGATTACACGATGAATTTAACAGTGGATAGTATAACTTATAGCGTAACAGTAGCCAGTGCGGCTGCTGACACAACAGTAACAACGAGTGGAACAGGAACGTCACTTATAAACACTTCAGCAGGTGGACAACACGTACTTAACTCACTTACAGCAGGTGCAAACGTCACATTAACTGATGACAATAATGGTAATTTAACAATTGCTGCCACAGAAGATAATCTGTCGAATAACACAACTTCTGATTTAGCAGAAGGAACAAACCAATATTTCACAGATGCACGAGTGATGACATCATTAGCAACAGTGTCTGGTGATATTATTCCTGACGGTAACCAGACAAGGTCATTAGGTTCAACAACTAACCAATGGCATTCAGTTCACGTTGGACCAGGTTCATTGTACATCGACGGGCATAAAGTATTAGGTTCGGATGCGGAAGGAACAATAAATTTCAGCACTGACACAGGTCAGACAATGGATTTCTTTGCCGGTGGCGGTAGTGGAACAGCAGGTGTTATCAATATGAGTTCTCGTGGTCAGATAACATCACTCACAGATGCAACAGTTAATTTAGGACCAGCCAGCAATGGCGGAACAATTAGGGCTCGTGGTGACTTAAATGTTAACGGAACATTAGATATTGATACAGCAGAGATTGGTGGATTCACAGTCGCTGGAGTTAAAATAGAAAACACTGGTAACATTGAATTAGAAACAGGTGCATTAGGTTATATTCACGCTATTACAGATGATTTGTATATTGGTCCCATAACCGGCGCAGTAAAAATCGATGAAGGTAGTATAACAACAACAGCAGGTAACTTAACTATTGGTGCTTTTGGCACAGTAGATATTGCAGGACATTATACTTCAGCAGAAACAGATAGTGCTATAGCGGCTTTAGTTGATTCAGCACCGGCAGCCTTAGATACATTAAATGAATTAGCATCAGCATTAGGTGATGATGCCAATTTTAGTACTACAGTAACAAACAGTATTGGCACAAAGTGGACACAAGATAACACAAAGATTTCTAACTGGGACACAGCATACGGTTGGGGTAATCACGCAACACCAGGATATATTACAGGATACACAGTAACAGAATCCGATGTAACTGGACATCAGGCAGCCTTAACTATAACTCAATCACAAATATCTGATTTACAACATCAAACAACAGCAACAATTATAGCGGCTGTTGAAGGTGAATCAACACTCGATTTAAGTGGCACAGTAACAATTGACGAACTCACATTTACTAATGGAACAACTGCTTATGGTGAAGTCTTTAACCAACTAGAAGCAGATGCAGGCAGAGTATTAACATTAAAAACATCGGGTGCCGCAGGTTATATATATTCAATCGCACCATCATTCTGGCTTGGTGACGGTAGTTCAGGAGCATTCTTTCAGTCAAACTCAAGTGCCGCTTCAACGCTTAAGCCTTGGGGACAAGATATGCACATTGGTCCATATGTAACAGGCGGACCAACATTTAATGTAACATTTGAAGGTGACTTAACTGGTGATGTAACTGGTGATGTAACAGGTAACTTAACTGGTAATGTAGCAGGTAACTTAACAGCAAACGCAACAACAGAGCAGTTAACGACAAAGAAGATTATCTCAAACAAAGATGGCTTAACTATTCCTGGTGTAACACAATGGGGTGGGTTTAGTCTCTTAAGTGGTGGTGGTGGAATTGCTTCAACAATAACTCCGAATACAGGTTATCCTTTCGTTGGCATACAACAGACAACAAATATTAACCAATCACAACCAGAAGCACAGGTTTTAATCAACCAGATGGATTATGATATCTCTGGTGGTTTATCAGGACACGGTGTTCAAGTTAAGTTCGCCGCACAAGACGAGACTGGGAAGTTATTAGATATTGGTGCTAACTTGGTTAAGTTAAGAGGCGAATCAGTTTCTGGCTCAGCAGGTAGTTCAACAGTAGATAGTTGGGGTGGCGAATACACATTAACAGTTATTGGTAATAGTGGTAGTGGTGGTAATGTAGCAACAAATGTAATAACAACAAATACAGATTTCACTGAAACCACAAAAGAATTAAGAGTTGTAAATAAACCTGGTAACTCAGGTGACACTGATTTAAGTGGTGTCTATCTCACATATGATGGTGCTGAAACAGGAACACCATCAGCGATATTACAATTGAGAGATAAAGATGATGATGAGAATACAGAAAACATTAAGTTAGAACAAGATAGAACAACATTCGGCACAGTCATTAAACAACATACAGCGTCAAGTGACCCAAGTGGTGAGAACGGTGATATGTATTACAATACAACAACAAACAAGTTTAGAGGCTATGCGAATGGCTCTTGGGTTGACTTACACTAATGGACACTAAAACTAAAAAGAAAACAAAAGCGATGATTGAGCCATCTACTGAACAAGATGTTAAACAAAACACGATTGATATTATGATTATGAAAAATGATTTGACTGAAATTAAAACGAACCAAAAACATTTAGATGGACAAATTGAAAAATTAGATAAAAAAGTAGAAAAGATTGACGGTCGTCTATGGGCTATTATGCTCTTGGTGGTTGGTTCAGCAGTAGCAAATTACTTTATGTAAATTACCTCATACCAGAGGGAATAAAAGGGAGAAAGATATGAAAGAAGACAAAGAGGTTAAGAAGAAAGCAGGAAGACCAAAAGCAAAGTTAGATGTAGAAATGATTGAGAAGTTAGCAACGATACACTGTACACCGAGAGAGATGGGTTACATTATGGGTGTTGACCACAGAACAATCATTAAGCATCACGGAGACTTAATTGAAAAGGGAAAATCTTTAGGCAAAATGAAATTGAGAAAAAAGCAAATGGAAGTAGCATTACAAGGCAACGCAACGATGCTTATCTGGTGCGGGAAAAATTTTCTTGGACAGACTGATAGTCCTATTAGTGATGACGATGCTAAAGTATTACCTTGGAATGATGAGATTTAAGGAGTAGAATATGCCAAAGGGTAAAGGAACATACGGTAAGAAACGCGGTAGACCAGCAAAGAAGAAGTCTACTAAAAAATAAGGAATAGATTATGGCAAAGTTTAAAGGTTCACAATGTTTAACAGGTGATTGTGGTGGTCATAGAGCAGGATTTAAGTATGCGAATAACGGTGGTGGTTTACCTTCAAAATTCTCGCCCTCATTCAATAATGGTATGAAGATTGCTCAAGGTACATTTGAGACACCAGCGGCAAAAGCGAAAAGATTAGCCGCTAATAAAAAGAGAAGACTAAAGAAACAACAGAATTTATTAAAGACAGCAACAACAGGTACATCTCCTGTAACGACAGGATTGATTGGTGGTGTAGCAATATCTTTAACAACTAAACAAGTAACAAAAGAGGACACAGACCTTTAATGGCATTAACTGACCCACAGAAAACAGTTGCGAGAAGCACAGCAAGGTTTAGAACCTTGGCTGCCGGTAGAAGGTATGGAAAAACGTTTTTGCTTCGTAATCAACTTGCCCGATTTGCCGCTCAACCAGGTAAAACTGTACTGTACGTAGCCCCAACTTATCGTATGGCGAGAGACATTCAATGGGGTCCATTAAAGAGTAAATTGATTGAATTAAATTGGGTTAAGAGTATTAACGAGAGTAGATTAGAAATCTTATTAGTCAATGGCTCAAAGATTATGTTAAAAGGAGCCGACAATCCCGACTCGATGAGGGGTGGGTCTTATTCATTCATTTGCATAGATGAGGTAGCAGACATAAAGCCAGAAGCGTGGACAGATGTATTACGCCCAACACTATCAGCAGAAGAACCACCAGGACACGCTATGTTCGTAGGTACACCAAAGGGTGTTGGTAATTGGTTTAAAGACTTGTATGATATGGCATTAACACACGATGACTGGGAGAGTTTTTCTTACACGACATTAGAGGGACAAAACGTGGACGCTGAAGAAGTAGAAGCCGCAAGAGATATGCTTGATAGTCGTACCTTCAAAAGCGAATATGAAGCCAGTTTTTTAACAGCGACAAATCAAATCTATTATTCATTCCACGATGATAATGTAAAGAAGTGGGAAGGTGATGCGAATGACTTAAAAAGATTGTTCTTATTTACAGACTTTAACGTATCTCCTCTCGCAACTCTCATAGCAGTGCCAACAGCAACAGGCTTACATATCATAGACGAACTATGCTTGTACTCAAGTAACACTGATGAGATGGTAGAAGAAGTAAGAAACAGATATCCGCATCAACATATTACAGCGTGGCCAGATCCCGCAGGTGTTCAGAGACGTACATCAGCAGGTGGACGAACAGACATATCAATATTACAGAACGCAGGCTTTCTAGTCAAGTACAGAAAGAAACACCCTGCTGTTAAAGACCGTACAAACGCAGTCAATTCACTATTGCTAAATAGTAATGATGAACGAAGGTTGTTTATTGACCCTAAATGTAGAGAGTTGATTAAGTGTTTAACAAGGTTTTCGTACAAAGAAAATACAATGATACCAGATACTGGTGGAAAAGTTGATTACTCACACTTCCCAGACGCTTTGGGATATGGTGTTGAATTTATGTTCCCAGTAACTAAACAAATACAAACTCAACCAAGACAATCTTATGGAGTTTATTAAAGGAGATAACGATGATAACAGAAAGTACAGTAACTAAAGTTCATAAGATTTATGAAACTCATCTTCCTAGATGGAGATATTATTACGCATCTTTCAACGGTGGCTTTGACTATCGTAAAAGTTCTTTAGAGATGCTTCGTAGATACTTAAATGAAGACACTCAACCAGGCGCACAGTATGAAAATAGACTGATGTACACAGCATTAGAAAACAGTTGTAAATTAGTAGTAGATACATACAGAGCATTCTTATTCAGAGCATTACCGTCAAGGACATTAGGCAATCTAATTAACTTGCCGTATGTAAATTCGTTCATAACGAATATCGACTATGATGGGAATTCGATAGATGATTTTATGAAATCCGCAAACTCATTAGCAATGATTTACGGGCATATTTGGGTATTGGTTGATAAGCCATCAGTCGGCGATGGTAGGTCCCTTACATTAGAACAAGAAGTCGAATTAGATGTTCGTCCATATGCCCAACTTATTTCACCAGAGAATGTAATGGATTGGCAGTACACTCGTGTACTAGGTAGACAAATACTTACATATCTTAAACAAAAAGAGAGTGAAGACGAAGAAACTTTAGTTGTAAAAATATGGACACCAGAAACAATCACAAGATACTCATTAAACAAAGATACAGGTAATGTTACTTTGATTGAGGAGATGGCAAATGAGATTAACAGAATTCCAATTGTAATGTTAAAAGCAAACCCATCACATACTCGTGGTTTAGGTATCTCTGATTTGGCTGACGTAGCAAAGATACAACAAGCAATCTTTAACTTAATGAGTGAAGCAGAACAGGCTATCCGCATAAGTTCGCACCCATCATTAGTAAAAACTAGTGATACAGATGCGAGTGGTGGTGCCGGTGCTATCATCAACATAGATGATAATTTGCCAGGTGACTTGAAGCCATACTTATTACAGCCATCATCTGCTAACATAGATTCCATCATTAAACTATTAAAAGAACACCAGGCGATGATTATGACGATTACGCATCTCGCCGCTATCAATACAGTATCTACTGTTGCGAAGAGTGGTGTTGCTTTACAAACAGAATTTACTATGCTCAATACTCGCCTAGGCGATAAAGCAGATAGTTTAGAAAGATTAGAAAATCAGATTTGGGATTTATTCCAAGTATGGTCTGACTATGAAGCAGACGACACTTTTCTAATTGAGTACAAAAAGAAATTTGACCTTCGGGACGAAGTTACTGACTTAACTAATCTTAACGCAGTAAGGGAAATGAATATCCAGTCAAAGACTTTGAACAATGAAATTGAAAAACAAATTGCCAAAATCATTATTCATAACGGAGATGTATTAGAAGATATCGTAGAAGAAATTGATTCCAATACAGTCATAAATACATCTGAATAACAACAACACTCCAAAGGAGGATACTATGACTAACATAGACCAACAAGTAGGCACCAGCGAGCAAATAGAAGAAACTGAAACTTCTGCTGAACAAATTCAGGCAACAGAGCGTTCATTTACACAAGATGAAGTTGACGCAATCGTTAAGGCACGCTTAAACAAGCAGTCTAAAAAATACGAAGATGTTAACCTAACAGAGTACAGAACACTCAAAGAAGAAAAAGAAAACATTAAATTAGAAGAACAGAAGGCAAGAGGTGAATTTGAGTCCATCTTACAAGAACAGAAAAACAAGTTCGAACAGAGGTTCAATTCATTATCGCAACAACTCCACAAGGAGAAAGTCGATGGCGCTATTCTTAAGGCCGCAGGGGCACGCAACGCAGTAAATCCAGAGCAAGTTGCTCAACTTTTACAAAGTCGTGTACGTCTGTCTGACGACGGTGAAGTCCAAGTTCTCAACGATAGAAACGAAGTGATGTATGATACTGATAACGCAACACCGGTTTCAATTGATAATTTAGTGAATAATTTTCTGGACTCTTCACCACATTTCTTAAGAGCGGGTCCGAGTGGTTCGGGTTCAACTGGAAATGTAGGGGAATCAGTAGACACTGAAACAGATATTTCTTCATTAGACTTATCTGACCCGACTCAAAGAGCGATTTACGCCAAATTAAAGCGTAGTCGTTAAATTTTAAAATAACACTTTTATCTTAAGGAGATAATAATGGCAACAGTAACAAATACAAATGTAACTAACCCAGGTGATATCGCAGGCTTGCTCGTCAGTGCTAGACAAGATGCAATATTTGCTGGTTATGAAAGTTCAATCTACCTACCAGGCGTTTTAGCAAACATCTATGATGTACCTGCAGGTTCAGTAACAGCACAAATCCCAAAGTTTACAGCAGTAGCAACATCTTCTGTTGAAACAGAAGCACACAACGCCACTTCGGCAGCGATTGCAGAGTTAGACATCATCAACGTAGCAAACGCTGGCGTAGATGTAACAGCACAGTCATATGCCGCGAGAGCGATGCTTAAGGACCTCGGAGGGGCTAACGCTTCTGGTGTTGGAACAGTTCTAGGTCGTGCTGTATCAGAGAAATTCGATACAGACTTTTCTGCTCTTTTCACAGGCGCTTCAAATTCAGTTGGCGCGGCTGGAGACGGTTTAACAGTGGCTCTAGTAGCACAAGCAGTTCAAAAAGTTCGTGCGAACAAATTCGCTGGACAACTATGGATGGTTTTACACCCAAGTCAAGTAGAAGACATTCTATTAGAACTTGCTGGTACAGCGGCTATTCCTGGTTCTGGTGGTGACGCTATGAACGAAGCGATGCGTGAAGGTCTAGTAGGACAAATGTTCGGTGCAAATATCGTACAATCAACATCTTTAGTTAAAGATGGTTCTGATGACTTTACAGGTTGCGTATGGGCTGAAAACGCTTTTGGTATCGCAATGTTTAAAGGACTAGATGTTTCTAGCCAAACTAACATTACAGGATTAGGCACCGATATCGTTGCTTCATTACACGCTAAAGCGGCTCTAGTAGACGCCTCACGTGCTTGTAAAATCATATCAGCGGAGTAAATCTAAATTTTAATCTAGGAGAATAAGTATGGCAAATTATGCGACAAATTCCGACTTAACTGATTATGTACCCGATATCTTCGAACACGGAGTAGCGAGTTTCACTAATGAGTTAACAAGAGCAACAGATACAGTCAACAAACGCATTAAAGCAGAATGGTGGACTAAATCGCCAACATTATTTGACGATGCGAAGTTACGTGACGCTCAATGGGTTGAAGTGACTGTTTACGCGGCACTTGCTCTGCATATTCTTCCTAGACTTTCATCATTTAGACCAGACGATGTTTTCATTGAGATGGCTGGATTTTATCGCCAGAGATACGAAGATACATTTCGTAGAGAGATGTTGACGGGTATCGATTACGATGCGAATTCGGACTCTGTTTATTCCGACTCTGAAAAGACTGTTGGTAATGTTGATAGACTGGTAAGATAATGGCAAGCAAACGAGAACAAATCGTATCAAGTGTTGTAGATAGCATCAAGGCTATCAACAGCGTAAAGATGGGATCAGTAACCCGTGAGCCTGCTTTTCGTAATGAACAAGAGTTTTATGCTTTGGCTAGAACTCACTTCCCTCACGTAATCGTTACTTCTGGTAATGAAGCGAGAGAAGACATTACGATGGGTTCAAGCAGTTTAAGAGGCAGTACTTTAACAATCGATTTAATTTGCTTCGTTAAAGCAAGTGATAAGTCAATAGACGAAACACTTAATAATTTAGTTGAAGCAATTGAAGAAAAGTTGGATGTAGATAGAAGCCGTGATGGAAACGCAATGAATACAGAAGTAAGAGAGATAGTAATGGGTCAACCAATAGAACACCCTTATGGTTCTTGTACTATTTCTGTAGAAGTTGATTACACATTTACAAGAGGAGTAACATAATGAAAATCAAAATGATTACACCAACAGGTCAGATAATGACTAGAATACCTGAAAGAGATGTGGCTTACCACAAATCTAACGGTTGGAAGATGTTGGACGAAGAAAAGACTTCTTCTGTTAAGAAAGAAGTTAAATCAAAATCAAAGTCTGTTAAGAAAGATGAAAGTCAAGTTGAAGCAGATTTAACCCCTAATGAAGGAGAAGAGCAATGGCAAGAGTAACAAAACTAGGTAATGGCGGTGCTGTACATATCAGTGTCGACGGATCCGGCAACTATGAAACAGTTGCAGAAATAAAGTCTTGGTCAGTCGATGAAACAGTCGATACCCTAGACACAACAACCATGGCTGATGCTGGTGTAAGAAAATACACAGCAGGTCATAAAACTTGGACTGGAACAGCAGACTTGTACATACCGTACACGTGGACTGATACGGATTCATCTGGTACACTGAACGCTGGTGATACTTTAGTTGAGCAATTAACTGAAGAAGACAGTTTAGTCACTGGTATCGAAGTTGGTACAACTTACGATTGGAAATTCTATGCTGATGATAGCATAGCAACTTTCGAAAGTTACAACGGTAAAGGTATCGTAACATCAGTATCTCGTTCAGCAAGCCACGACGGACTTGTAGAGATGACTGTAACTATCCAAGGAACTTCTTTACTAACGTAAGTTAGTTGAGATAGGTTACCACCCACGATGATTACTTTTAAAGTTAAAACAGATTTTGACCTTTACAGGACTGTAAATCGTATCGTTAGAGAAATCAGCGATGACTTACGGGATGAGTTAAAGAGAAGAACACCTGTTGATACTGGTAAAGCACAGCGTGGGTGGAAACAACGACACAGGCGAAATCGCTCGACTGTAAGTAATAGAGTAAAGTACATCCAGCGATTAGAGGATGGACATAGTAAACAAGCACCACAGGGTTTCGTTAACCAGTCAATAAATAAGATTAAGCGAAACGCTAGAAGTGGTAAATACAAGCAAAGGAAAAACCGATGACGATATTAAATAAAGCAAAAGCACATTTTAGAGAGATAGCGAACTCAGGAACTGGTTCAATTGAAGTACCAGAATGGGACACAACAATCTATTGGAAGATAGGTGGTCAGAACTTCGCATCT
>Ga0228644_1000347_pt1 | contig 15512 bp, 35 predicted proteins | sample 56DmetaG_FD_186020 | JGI IMG/M metagenome (GOLD analysis project Ga0228644, IMG submission 186020) | Seawater microbial communities from Monterey Bay, California, United States - 56D | ecosystem: Environmental > Aquatic > Marine > Coastal | place: USA: California | collected 2016-11-09
AACGCTTTTAGTAGTTTCTATTGCATATACAGTTCTAAAGATTATTAACATAAAAAAGAAGAGTGAGTAAATACTTTAAAGAAATAGAGTACAAAATGGATGCTGACTTTCTTGCTAAATTAGATAAAGCAAGGGAGTTGGCTAATATACCTTTTACAATTAATTCTGCTTACAGAAATGCAGACCAAAATGCAAGAGTAGGTGGTAAACCTAATTCAAGCCATTTAAAAGGACTTGCGGTTGATATAAGGGCAAATGATAGCAGTACAAGATATATTGTCTTAAACGCTCTTATAAGTGTTGGATTTAATAGAATAGGTGTTGCAAGTTCATTCATCCACGTTGATGATGACAAAGAAAAAGCGAGTAATGTAATTTGGACTTATTAGTATAAAAAAATTAATTCTCTTTACAAAAGGGATTTAATATGATAAGAAATCAAGATTATATTAACTAATAGTTATAACCAAAAGTGATTATGGAAATAAACTTAATTTTATTAGTACCTAACGCAATGATGTTGGGATGGCAGTATCACGAACCAGAGAAAGGATTTGAATATTCAGAACTTAATCTGTTTTTATTCTTTGGTCAGATACAAGTACGATGGGAGTAATTACTCTCGTTAATCGAACAAGGGTAAATAACTAAACTTATACAGATGAAAAAGATACTAAATTGGTTTACTGGTGGTGTAATTAAAGAAATAGGTAATGCAATAGATAAACTATTTACTACCGAAGAAGAACGCTTAAAAGCCAAGAATGAGATATTCAAGGTACTACAAGAACAACAATTAGAATTACAGAAACTACAAACAGAAATAATTGTTACAGAAGCAAATGGTAATTGGTTACAGAGAAGTTGGAGACCAATACTTATGTTAGCATTTGGTTTTATAGTGATCTACGTTAAATTTATTGCACCTTTATTTAACTTACCTATTCCTCCTTTAGAGAATGAGTTTTGGAACTTATTACAGTTAGGTATCGGTGGATATGTAGTTGGTAGGAGTGTTGAAAAAGTAGCAGGAAACATCACAATAAAGAAATAGAAAGTTTTTCTTTCAATAGTTAGATAAATTATATACCTTTGAAATTTAGTTATACTACTAATAAGTATAAAAAAAGCCCATCATAAATGGGCTTCTATATAAGTAAAAGTATATAAAGGTATAAATATAAGATATATGAACTCTATTCAATTAAAAAAAACCGACAAAAAAGATTATTACAGATTATTTTTAAATGGTGTTGATGTAACTGGTGAGCAGGAACGTAGTGTGTTCAGACATATTATTGAAGTTGTAGATAACGGAATAGGTCATTAATGCCACGTAAAGCAAGTAGAAAAACAATAGTTAAAAAGTTAGATGCAATCTTTAGTATTTACATACGTAGAAGATATGCTAAAAATAACATAGCTGAATGTGTTACTTGTGGTAAACAAGATCATTGGAAGAACTTACAAGCAGGACACTTTATGAGTAGGAAACATTATTCTACTCGATGGGATGAAGATAACGTAGAGGTTCAATGTATGGGTTGTAACGTTTACAGATACGGAGAACAATATCTATTCGCTAAGTATTTAGGAGAAGAAAAATCAAATGAATTGCTTATTAAAAGCAGACAAATACAAAAATTTACAGACATAGAATTATTAGAACTGATCGAGTTTTATAAACATAAAGTTGATAACTTATAGATTTTATATAAAATATTATAGTTATATTTGACTGTCATTAAGGATTTACCTTTCTCAATTTTGTCTTTTTAAAAAGAGTTACTTTAATTAGTAGCTCTTTTTTTTTTGTATATAATTAAAATACTTAACATAAAGTGTTAATAATAAATATTTTTTTAGTATATTTACATATCGGAATAGGAAATAACCTAAACCATAAAAGACAAGTATTATGACATTATTAGAAAGATTAAAACCACAGTACAGAGATTTAATAGACCAAAGATTCTTTAAGTTCCCAACACTTATAGGAAATCTTTATGATCATTTAGAAGACGAAGAATATATACATAATTTAAAATATGGTGTTTGGTTAGATATTCAATCATATACTAACGCAAACAGTCCTTATGATATATTTGAAGAGATATAATATGACAGTCAATAATGAAGCTTGGGAAAAGCTAAAGAAACAAATAGAATATCATTTAAAGGAAGATAGTAATTTAACTGATATAAGAATCAACTACCAAGTTAGAATACCAAACAGAGGTACAAGAAATTATTTAGGATTAAACGTAACAATAAACGAATGATTATGATAGCAGATTTAATAATATTAGGAGGTATGATTATTTTATCATTTTTTTTCGGATACGTTAAAGGTTCAGAGTTCACGGAAGATAGGATCAGAACTAAATTTCGTATAAAGGAGAATTATTCTTACAATGATTTTATGGATGTAATTGATGACAATTAAGATTTTTTTTATATATTTGAAAGACAATAAGTTATGACGCATACAGAAGATATTAAAAGAGTAACAATTATGACAGAAGATTATCAAGACTATTTACATAATAGGATAGAAGCATTAGAAAACAGAGTAGCTTTTTTAGAAGCACAGTTAGAAGTAAGTAAACAAGTAAATTTTAATAGAATAGACAGATGAACAAAGACAAATTAATTGAGTTGTACAAGAAGTACGGATTAACAAAGAATGATGTATTTAAGCATCAACACTATGTGATTATCACAAGGCAAGGTATTGACAAGATACAAGCAGTAGAGCAAATGAATGTTACTTATGAAGTAATAAGGTGTGAGCCTAACTTTGCAGTGCTAAAAGCAATCGCAGAAAAAGATGGTAAGAAAATAGAAACATTCGGATCAGCATTAAAGGGAGAGGGTTACAAGGATGGTAACACAAATTCTTGGTATGTTCCAGAGATGGCAGAGAAAAGAGCAATGAGTAGAGCAGTTCTTAAATTAACTGGATTCTACGAGTTAGGAGTGTTTGGAGAAGATGAATCAGAATCATTTAAAAAATAGTATATTAACCTAAATTAAAATAGAATTATTATGAGTGCAATTATTAATTACAGTTTAAGAGTAGACAAATTACCAAAGGAGAAATTTATCGCAGGTAAAGATGGTGCAGTTTATGTAAACCTAACAATGTCTTTAAACGATGAAACAAGATTTGGAAACAACGCATCAATCTATATTTCACAAACTAAAGAAGAAAACGAATCTAAAAAACCAAGAACCTACATAGGTAATGGAAAGGTAGTTTGGAACAACGGAAGTATTGTAAATGCTGAAAAAGAAGTTAAAGAAGCATTACAAGAAGAAGTAGAATCTGATCTACCATTTTAAATTACAAAGGGGAGTTTTTATAACTCCCTTTTTTTTTATATATTAGATAAAAATTAATGACACAAAATAATATAAATGACAGAACACGAGACCATAGAAAACAACTATATGAAATTGATCGCAGAAGATTGCGAAGTATTTACAGATGAAGTTTTAGACTATCCACCAGTAGCTATAAGCTTAGGAGAAAAAACAATAATGACAAGAGCAGGGCAAATTAAAGTACCGATACCGATAGGAACGTATGGAAACTTTAGTTTTGTTCAAGCAGGAAGTAAGGTTGGTAAAAGTTTTTTTATGTCTTTATTAGCAGGTGTGTATTTAAGTGGTCAAAATATCTATGGTGGAAATTTAAAAGGACATAGAGAGGGTAGATGTTTAATACACTTCGATACAGAGATGGGTTTATGGCACGCACAAAAAGTATTTCAACGAGTAGAGGATATGGCAGGAGATATAGATTTAGGGTGTTACAAGAAATATGCTTTAAGACAACTTGGGTATAGGGATATGCTTAAATTTATAGAATACATTTTAGAAGAAAATGATCCAAACAATGGTCTTGTAGTGATAGATGGTATTGCTGATCTAGTTAGAGAAGTAAACGACATACAAGATGGTAACGAATGTGTAAGAAAGATAATGCAACTATCAGCAAAATACAACTGTCATATAGTAACTGTGATACATAGTAACTATGGTGGAAATAAGGCGACTGGTCATTTAGGATCAACGTTATATAAAAAGTGTGAAACGGCTATATGCTTAGAAAAAAGCACAACTCATAAAGAAAGAGTTGATGTAAGTTGTAAATTAAGCAGAGGGTACTCATTTGATACTTTTAGTTTCGAAAGAAATCAATACGGATTACCTTATGTAGTTGGAGAGCTTTACGATCCATTAAAAGACTTTGTATTTAAACAACCAAAAAATAAACAGATACCTTTTTAAATGTGTAAATTAATTAAAAAAACAGCAGAGAAGCATCAAACGTGGATTAACATAGTAAACTCTTTTGGATGTCCGAAATACATTTCAGAAGATATTGTGCAAGAGATGTATGTTTATTTAATTAGATATGAAAAAGAGGGTAAGAATATTTGGTATGAAGATGGCGAAGTAAATTATTATTATATATTCAAACAGTTAAGAGGTATTTATGTTTCTTTTTTAAGAGCAAACAGTAAAATAACAAAAGTTAGTTTAGATGAAATAGATAAAGAATTTGAAGAAATTGATCCGAAAGAATATGAAGAACAGTATGAGCAGTTTTTAAATAGTTATTTAAGAGCAGTAGATGATGTTTATTGGTATGACAAGAAAGTATTTGAATTAATAGCAAGAGGGAAGAGTGTAGCTGAATTAAGTAGAGATACGAAGATAGGTTACTATTCGCTTTATAATACATACAACAAAGTAAAGAATAAACTTAAAGATGATTTATTATGAAACTCGGAAACTTTATCGAACTGATCACTACTTATACTGGTATCAAATGGATTGTTAAAAAAATAACTAAAGCACTTGGTTATGAATCGTGTGGTTGTGAAGATCGCAGAGATAATTTAAACGACATTGAATTATGGTAACTATGAATGCAGAGGACAAAATTATTTGGGTAGATTTTAAGGCAAATGTAACAAGTAGATTAACTCCAGATTATAGGAAAATCTTATGTACATTACACGCAAAATATTTTAATCACAAATATAGTGAGCCCTGCACTTGTAACGGAAGAATTTACAAGATGTGGATAGCTGACATTGATAGAATCTATGATAAGCAAAATTCATAAGTTAGAACAAACAGTAGTGCAATTATTAAATCTTGATGGGTGGCAACTGAAATGGACTGGGGAGGGTTCTCAAAGTTGGGATGCCGAGGGATTAACCCCTAAAGGAAAAGAATGTGTTATAGAGATGAAGTTTAGAAATAAACACTATGATACAAAGATGCTTGAAAAGTTTAAATACGATAAACTGATTAGTACTGGAAAAGTAGCTTTATATTTTGTAAATGATCCTAAAGCAAACTATTTGTTTTGGTTGAATGATATTGAGTTACCAAAGGCAGTAAATAAGTATTGCCCAGATACTACAATGTGGAATAATAAAAAAGTTTTGAAACCCTGCTATTTAATTGAAGAAAATAAAGCAGTAATGATAAACAAAAATAATTAACAAAAATTGTTCATATAATAGATTTTTTCGTATATTTGTAAGGTAGGGAGGAAATAACCTCAATACTAAAGACAGATAATATGAAAACACTAATCACAGACATTACAGTATCAAACAAAACAGTATGGATAACTTACCGAAATAGTAGAGGTAAAACTTATAATGGATTTACTCCTTATGATACTGTTAAAGAAGCAATAGATAAAGCAAATTCATTAATGAAATATAATATATTTGATAATGATTTTTATACTAACAGTAAAACTACACTTGTAATAGAATAAAAAATAATATGAAAACAATTAAAAGAATCATTAAGCAAGTAAAAGAAAACAAGAACCTAAAACCTTACAAGGTTGTTAGATTATCAACTGGGGTTATCTGTGAGCATTACAGTAATGGTAACGTAAAAGTATTATAGTTATGGGAATATTAATTACAATATTAATAATAATAGTAATAAAAATAATAGTTACGATCAAAGATAACTAATTATGAGAGGAACACAACCACACTACGAGAACGGAAAAGATTACGACATCATAGATGTTATAAGAGATTATGATCTAAACTTTTGCAGAGGAAATATAATTAAGTATATTGCAAGAGCAGGAAAGAAGCAAGATGAATTACTTGATTTGATTAAAGCACAAGATTATTTAAATAGAGAAATAGAATTATTAAGAAGTAAAAAAGACAAATAAAATGACACAATTAGATTACGATTTAGATGAGTACTTAGATGACAGAGAACACGAATGCACAGAGTGTGGTACACCGATAGAAAGCGAAGGGGTTTGCAGTAGAGATTGTTTTAATGCATCTATGTTATGATTTTACTTGTAGACGCAGATAGTTTAATATTCGCAAGTTGTTATCGTAAAAGAGATTTGCCGAGTGATAACCCATATCACGAAGATATTAAATACGCATCATCAAAGTTCGATGAATCATTAATGAGGATAGTAAATGATTTAGAAGAACATTATGAGATAGATAAGGTAATTATATTTAGTGGATCAAAAGGAAACTTTAGAAAGCTAATAACAAGAAAGTATAAAGCCAATAGAAAGAAACAAAAGTTACCACCATTATTAAATGATATGCACCAGTGGGTTAAGGATAATCACAACTCTGTTTATGGGTATGGTATAGAAACTGATGATATGGTTGCAAGATATTGGTATGATCTATCTAATCAGTTCGGAAGAGATGAGGTTATGATAGTTTCAATAGACAAGGATTACAAACAGTTCCCTTGTTTAATGTACAACTACCATTATAAACATAGAGTTGTTTATGATATTACAGAAGAAGAAGCAATGTATAATTTCTACGAGCAAATGATTATAGGAGATACTGCTGACAATGTAAATTACTTTAAAGGTAAAGGTAGGGCTTTCGCTAAAAAGTATCTAGCTGATTGCAATACGCATTATCAATATACTAAAAAGTTATATGAATTATTTAAACAAGTACATAAAGGAAAAGCAAAACAAAGGTACATAGAGTGCTACAATTTATTAAAATTAAGAACCAATTAAAGACAGACAAAATGAAAGAATTTAAAATTAGTGAGATCAAAGAATTATTAAAAGAAAAAAACCTATTAGAATTTAATAGAGAAATCAGTCAAAGGCACACCAATTCTATAATGGAAAGTGTTAATCAGTGTGGGATATTAAGGCTACCTATAATAGGGGACATATCTAAATTTGATAAAAGAAATTATGTTATTGTAGATGGTCAGCATTTATGTAATGCTTTAGCAAGTGATCCTACTAAACATAAGAAAGTTAATTGTATTGTAAAAAAATATAATACCAAAGCAGAAGTTATTAAAGATGTATCTAAACTTAATAATGTACAGAAAACGTGGAATGATGAAAATTATTTAAACGCTTGGTATAAATTCGGTAAAGATAATATTGAACACTTTAGTAATTATGCTTACCTATGGAATACATATAATAATATATTTGATGGGCTACCTTGTGGGTTTTTAGTAGATTTATATTCTACAAATAAAGAATCATTCAGAGAAGGTTGTTTAGAGTTTAGAGATTTAAAGTTCAGTGATAGGCTTGCACAAATTTCTTATATCTTAAAACAAGATTATTGTAAAGGAGCATTTACATTACAAGGCTTAAGAAACTGGGCTTTTAATAGAAAGTATAAAGAGTTAAAAGATATTGATTTTGTTAAATTAGAATCAAGATTAAAATTATCAATTAAAAATAACGAAGATAAAAACTGTAACGGAAGAGAAGATTTTGCAGAATTTATAGATAGAATTTACAAAAGACTATAATATATGAATGATATAAAAATGATGGAATCTATAAAGGATTACGTAAATAACCTTTATAATTTAGACATAGAGAAAGATACAAGGAAAAGAGAGTATGTAGATGCAAGGGCTTTCTACTATAAACTATGCAGGGACTTAACTAAATGTAGTTTAACCCATATAGGTAAATCAGTAGGTAGAGATCATTGTGGAGTCTTACACGCTTTAAAACATATAACACATTACTTAGATACAGATGAAATAGATAAGGCTTATTTACATTTTGGAAAGGTAGAGAACTTACCTAAAGAATCTTATTCATACTTACAATATAGAAATAATAAGTTATCTAATGATTTAAAAAAGAAAGAATCAATATTAAGATTACTACCACAATTAGAAACCATTTACAATAACTTAAATGAATTAACAGATGATCAGAGAAGAACTGTTAATAGGAGAAACGAAATGCAGTTTAATACTATTGCAAGGTGTCTAACAAGAGTAGAAGAAATAATAGAAACAGAAGCAGAATAAAAAAATAAACAATTAACTATATATAAATATGCAAGTAGTAAACATTCAAGAGGTTAAGCCTAACAAAAACAATCCAAGGATTATAAAAGATTATAGGTATAAAAAACTATTAAAGTCTATTAAGGAGTTTCCAGAGATGCTCAAATTAAGACCGATCGTAGTTAATAATAATATGGTTGTGCTTGGCGGTAATATGCGTTTGAAAGCTTGCAAGGAAGCAGGACTGAAAGAGGTTTGGATTTTAAAAGCTGACGATCTAACAGAAGAGCAACAAAAAGAATTTATTATAAAAGACAATGTAGGTTTTGGAGAGTGGGAATATGATATGTTAGGAAACGAATGGGATCTTGATGAGTTAGATGATTGGGGATTATTAATCCCATCTTTCAATGAAGATATTAATTACGATCCAATACTTACACCATCTTTTGATGGAAAGCAATTAACCGAAGAACAATACGAAAAGAAGAAACAAGAGTTAGAAACAAAAAACTTAGATTCTAATAAAAGTTTTATATCTTGCCTATGCCCAAAATGTTTTCACGAGTTTGAAGTTGAAAAGAAATGATGAAGTCTCAAGTCATAATGACTTTATGGAAAACTAAATTCACTTTTGCTAAAACAATGAAAAGCATTCCTCACGAATGGACTTGTAAGAATGACTGGAACAATAAAGAAGCTTTCGAGAAAATTGTTATGTTTATAAGAGAGAATGGGGTTAAAGAAAAGTTTTACAATAAAGAGTATATTTATTTCTATGCAAACAAATATAAGTACTGGACTATGGGTAATCCCTTAGAAAAAACTATTATAATCAATAGAGCAAAAGCAGAATGAAAATAACGGCTACCTATAACATCAAAGATCATTGTAAAGAACTTATGGTTCAAGCAAAGAAAGATGGAATACTGTTTGCTAAAAATATATTATTTTTTATTCTTTCTAATGAATCAGAGCCTTATGCTTTTGTTGGTTTAAAGTTATATGAAAATTCTGCAATGATGAAATGTGCTTATGTTTCTAAAAAATACAGAGGAAATAATCTTTTAATAAAACTTATTAATTTAAGACTAAAATGGATTAAAGATAATAAGCCTAAGATTAAAAAAGTATATGCAAGTTGTACTAAAATGTCTATTAACTCTCATTTAAAATGTGGTGCACAGGTTGTAAAAAAATATAATAATGGAATCACAAAAATAAAATATGAAATATTATAGTAACAAAAATGTTTACGAAAAAGCAATAGAAAGAATTGAATACTTATTTAATGAATTCGAAGAAGTAATTGTAGGATTCTCTGGTGGTAAGGATAGCACTGTAACATTACATTTATGTTTAGAGGTTGCCGAGAAACTAAACAGATTACCTTTAAAGGTTTGCTTTATAGATCAAGAAGCAGAATGGCAAGGGACTATTGACTATGTAGATAAGGTAATGAGAAGAGATGATGTAGAGCCTTTATGGTTTCAAATGCCTATTGTGATTACAAACAACGCATCTACAACCGAGAGGTATTCTTATTGTTGGGATGAAAATAAAAAAGATCAATGGTTGCATCAGAAATCAGATATAAGTATAAAAGAAAATAGATATAACGAAAATAGGTTTCACGATTTATTTAAGGCTATTTTAAAGGTAGATTTTAAAGATAAAAAAACTTGCTACCTTGCAGGAGTTAGAACACAAGAAGCTCCTAAGAGATTAATGTCTTTAACCTCTGGACTAACGTACAAGGATATTACTTATGGAAAACAACTTACAAAAGATTTAGGACATTACACTTTTTATCCGATCTATGATTGGGAGATTAAAGATGTATGGAAATACATTAATGATAATAATATAGAGTACTGTAAGATATATGATGAGATGTATAAGCACGGAGTTAATTTAAATGATATGAGAATATCAAACCTACATCACGAAACATCAATACAAGCTTTATTGTTAGTGCAAGAAATAGAACCGAAAACGTGGAATAAAATTAGTGATCGTGTTGCAGGAAGTAATACTATTAAGCACCTAAAAGGAGATGCCTTTAAATGCCCAAAAGAATTACCTTATATGTTTAAGGACTGGAAAGAGTATGCTGATTACCTTGCTGAAAACTTAATAGATAAAGATATTTATAAGGAGCAACTTAAAAAGAAAATCAGTAAGCTTGAAAAGTTTATGATCAATGATTTAATTATAACAGATACATACAAGACTGTTATAAAAACTATCTTGTCAAGTGATTGGGATTTTACTAAAATGATAAACTTTACAACGAACCCATACTTTCAAGCAGTAAAACATTATGTCAATGGAACATTTACAAAAGATAACATAGAAGTAAATAGAAAATATAATAAATACATTAAAGGATTAATATGATAGCAGAATTTAAAAAATACGTTTTAGATAATAAATTTAACGAGATAGAAACAATTAAGTTTTTTGAAGAAATAAAAGAATTAATACACGAGTATTCTCCTTTAAAAACTCAACCAGTAAACAGAATTAAATGGGTTGAAATAGAAAAGGTAAGCCCTAACGATTATAACCCTAACAGTGTTGCTAAAAAAGAAATGGGTTTACTGTACACCTCTATATTACACGATGGTTATACACAGCCAGTCGTTACGATCTATGACGATGTAAAAGATAAGTATATTATTATAGATGGCTTCCATAGATACTTTACTTGTAAATCAAACAAAGACATATTAGATAGAAACAAAGGTATGTTGCCTATCGTAGTACTGGATAAAAGTATTAATGATAGGATGGCAAGTACTGTAAGGCATAACAGAGCAAGAGGTATGCACAGTGTAACTGGTATGTCATCAATGGTTTTTAGTATGCTTAAAAATGGTTGGAGTGATGTCGATATATGTAATGAGTTAGGTATGTCAGCAGAGGAACTGATCAAGCTAAAACACTTAACTGGTTTCTCTAAATTATTTGAAGATGCAGAGTACAGTAAGGCTTGGGAAACAAAAAATCAACTACTACTTAAAAAGAAATATCAAGAAGAAAATGAACAAAACTGAACAACATAAAAAAGCAGTACTAGAAGCACTTGAAAAGTCTTTGGGTGTTGTAACAACTGCTTGTAAAAAAGTAGGCATAGGCAGAACACAATTTTACAACTGGTTAAAAGATGATGAGGTCTTTGCAAAGCAGGTAAAGGATATTGAGAACATAGCTTTAGATTTTGTAGAGAGTAAACTGTTTGAGAATATAAGGGATGGAAAAACATCTGAAACTATATTCTATTTAAAAACAAAAGGAAAGAACAGAGGTTATGTTGAACGACAAGAGATAACTGGAATAGGTGGCCTTCCACCAAAAATAGAAATAGAGATTATTGAAAGTAAAGACTAACGTAGTATTTAAACATCTCTTACGATCAGATAAGAAGATCACAATAGAGCAGGGTGGAACAAGGTCTGGAAAGACTTACAACATCTTGCTTTATATTATATTTAAGTATTGTCTTGACAACACAAAAAAGACTATTACTATATGTAGAAAAACATTTCCTGCCGTAAGGGGTTCTGTTATGCGTGATTTCTTAGACATTTTAAAGATACACGGAATATACTCGGAGGTGCATCACAACAAATCATCACACGAATATAACTTAAACGGAAATAGGATTGAGTTCATATCTTTAGATCAACCACAAAAGGTAAGAGGTAGAAAAAGAAATCTACTATTTATTAATGAGGCAAACGAATTAAACTTCGAGGACTGGCAACAGTTAATATTTAGAACTGATGAAAAGATTATTATTGACTTTAATCCATCAGATGAATATCACTGGATATATGACAGAGTAATACCAAGAGAAGATGCCGACTTCTATATAACTACTTATCTCGATAATAGCTTTCTTAATGATAGTATTAAAGAAGAGATAGAACGATTAAAAGATACTGATGAAACATACTGGCAGATATATGGTTTAGGTTTAAAGGGTATCTCTAAAGCTACTATATTTAATATAACAGAAACTAATGTTATTCCAGAGGATGCAGAGTTTGTAAGTTATGGTGCTGATGCAGGATATACAAATGACCCAACAGTTCTTGTTAGCGTTTACAAGAAAGGATTAAACCTCTACATAAAAGAACATATATACCAAACACAAATGACTACCTATGACATTGCAAATAAGTGGAGACAGATGGGTATTCAAAGAGAGCCTATATATTTTGATAGTGCAGAGCCGAGGTTAATCGAGGAGTTAAAAAGGATGGGGTTTAACGTAAGACCAAGTTTAAAAGGTAGCGACAGTATCAACGCAGGAATTGATCTCTTAAAACGCTTTAAATTATATGTACACAAAGACAGTCATAATTGCATACAAGAGTTTAGAAACTACAAATGGCAAGAGGATCGTAACGGAAAGCTTTTAAACAAGCCAGTTGATAATAACGATCATACAATAGATTCGGTTAGATATGCAACTTATTCTGTACTGAGTAAACCAAAGTTTGGAAGATATACTATTCAGTAAAAAATAATTTAAAAATAATTAACATAAAGTGTTAATAATAACTATATATTCCGTATCTTTACAGAGTAGAAAGGGACTAACCTATCTCGTTAAAAGACAAATATTATGACAACAGTAAAGAAAGAAGTTAAAAGAAAAAAGTATATGTTTACCTTTGAAGAGGGAGGATGGAATACAGTATACGCTAAAACAAAAAGAGGAGCAATTAAAGAAGCTATTAAAGAATGGAAAGATTATGATGATCTTAATCCACGTATAGATTCAGTTCACTTAGCAACAGAGGAAGGAGAATTTGTAGCAATGAGTAATTTTTGGTAAGATGATAACAAGACAAATTTTAGAGTTTATACACGAGGAATTAGAATTAGATATTTACAGAGATGAGGTTAGGGAGATTATAAGTAAATTAAATTCAGAGAATGATTTTACAGTTGATATTGATTGTGGAGAATATAGGTTTATACACGAAGATGTTATTTGGGACATTTACGTAGAAGAAATTAAAATGATCACAGAAGATTGTTATGATATTAAAGCACCACACTGGTTAGCTATTGATTGGGAAGAGACTGCAAGGAATTGTTTTGTAGATGGGTATGGTCATACATTTTCTCATTATGATGGGATTGAACAAGAATGTGTATTCGGAGAAGAAAATTATTATATATTTAAAACAAATTTATCAAGATGGAAGACTGGAAGGACATACTCTATGAAAAAATAAAAGACAACGACAACTATAATGCCTTTACAGAGATGTAAGGGTTTTTTTATTTATAGTAATAAAATATTTAAAAACTAACTATATACTAATATGAAAGTTGAATTAATAGTACCTAATAACTTAAACGAGGTTACACTTGGTCAATACCAAGAGTATATAAAGCTAAAGGATTTATCAGAAACAGAACTGTCTTTAAGGATGGTTCAGATATTTTGTAAGCTAAATTCTGAACAAGTAAGATACTTAAAAGCTACTGATGTACGATCAATAGTAAATGTAATATCTAAAATGTTTGATAGTAAACCTAGCTTAATAAATACGTTTACAATAGATAAAGTTGAGTATGGTTTTATACCTAACCTTGATGAAATGAGTTTTGGGGAGTATATAGATTTAGATACTTACATAGGGGACTGGGACAACATAGAGAGGGCTATGGGTGTACTTTACAGACCGATAGAGATTAGAAAGGGTAATAGATATCATATAAAAGAATATGAAGCAGGAGATACAGAGCATTTAAAAGCAATGCCATTAGATGCAGTATTGGGTTCTATACTTTTTTTTTACCATTTAGGGAACGACTTGTGCAAAACTATGATGAACTCTTTGGAGGGTACAGAGATAACGGACTTACAAGCACATCTCAATTCGGAAGCAAATGGGGTTGGTACTCAAGCATTTATGCTCTCGCTCAATCAGATATTAGACGATTTGAAGATATTACCAAACTAAAGATGCACGAATGTTTAATGTTCTTGACATTTGAAAAAGAGAAAAACGAATTAGAAGCAAAACAAATTAAAAAGAAATTTTAGATGCAAGGGATTAGAGGATTTTACCAACTTACTGAAACAATAAAGGATCAGCTACTTAATGATGTAAACGTTAATACAGTAACAACTGGGGATATAACAGAAATAGATTTATCTAAACAAAATATATTTCCTTTATCACATATTATTGTAAACAATGTAATTACAGAAGAACAATACCTTTCTTTTAACCTTACTGTTATGTCTATGGATATTGTAGATGAAAGCAAAGAGCCTACAACAGATATATTTAGAGGTAACGATAACGAGCAAGATGTTTTAAATACTCAATTAGCAGTACTTAACAGATTAACAATGTTATTAAGAAAAGGAAACTTACATAGTGATTTATATCAATTAGATGGATCACCGAGTTGTGAACCATTTTACGAGAGGTTTGAAAATAAATTGTCTGGTTGGGCTTGTACCTTTGATGTATTTATTCAAAACGATATTAATATATGCAGTTAAAAGAAACACAGAACGCTTTAAATACTTTTGCTAAATATGTTATACAACAGTCAAGAACTAATTTAACTAAAGGTAAAAAGAATACTTCTAAGAAGCTTTATAATAGTTTAGATTCTGATCTAAAGGTTTCTGAAAATAGTTTTGAGCTGAGTTTCTTAATGGAAGAATACGGAGTGTTTCAAGACAAGGGTGTAAGTGGTACAGAAAAGAAATACAATACTCCTTTTAAATACACAAATAAAAAACCTCCTGCAAGTGCATTTAGTAAATGGGTTATAAGAAAAGGATTAAAAGGGACAAGAGATAAAAAAGGTAGGTTTGTAAGTAGAAAGGGTTTACAGTTTGCAATAGCAAATAGTATTTATAAAAAAGGTATTAAACCGAGTATGTTTTTTACTAAACCATTTGAGAAAGCATTTAGTAATTTGAGTAAGGATCTTATTGAAGCATATAAATTAGATGTAGAGCAATTAATAAAAACAACAGTAAATAATAAATAATGGCAATACAAGTAAGAAGTCCACATTTTGAAAGCGTATCAGTAAGCAATTTGTCTTACGGAATATTAAAAATATATATATGGACTGGAGATAAAAATACTGTACCACCAAGTTTTGAATATTCTATAAAAAAATCAGCT
>Ga0228644_1000367_pt1 | contig 14977 bp, 15 predicted proteins | sample 56DmetaG_FD_186020 | JGI IMG/M metagenome (GOLD analysis project Ga0228644, IMG submission 186020) | Seawater microbial communities from Monterey Bay, California, United States - 56D | ecosystem: Environmental > Aquatic > Marine > Coastal | place: USA: California | collected 2016-11-09
CTGTGCGGCTACTGCGTTTTGCGCAGCTGCGCCTGCCAGACCTGCGCCTTGAGTTAAGCCAGCTTGCTGTGCGGCTGCTGCGTTTTGCGCAGCTGCTCCTGCTAAACCTGCTCCCTGAGTTAAGCCAGCTTGCTGGGCTGCTGCCGCGTTTTGTGCGGCTGCCCCGGCCAAACCTGCGCTCTGAGTTAAGCCTGCTTGCTGTGCTGCTGCTGCGTTTTGTGCGGCTGCCCCGGCCAAACCTGCTCCCTGAGTTAAGCCAGCTTGTTGAGCCGCTGCCGCGTTTTGTGCGGCTGCGCCTGCTAAACCTGCGCTTTGAAGAAGCCCTGCCTGCTGCGAAGCGCGTGCTGCCTCTTGCGCCGCAGAAGCCATTCCAGCTTGCTGCTCCATCTGCGCCCGCTGAGTGGTAAACTGATTTGCAGCTTGCATGGACGCAAGACCAGCCTGCTGCTGAAGTTGCGCCTGCGCCTGTGCGCGAGCGTTAAATGCCGACTGGTTTGCCAGTGTCGCTTGCTGCTCAAGCTGCGCCTGCTGCTCCGCAAAGCGGTTAGCCGCCTGCATGTTGCCTGCGCGCGCGGCCTGCTCACGAGCCGCCGCTGCTTCGCGGGCCTGCTGACCAAGCTGCTCAGCCTGAAAGCCTTGTTGTGACTCAAGTGTGCGCGCCTGCTGCACTTGGCCAATATCAAACTTGCCGCTCTCAACTGCCTGCTGGAATCCCGCCTGACGCTGCTGCGCGGATAGCGCGCCTGCTTGGCGAAGAGCCTCGCCGGCCAACACGCCTTCTTGCACAGCCTGACGCGAGCCGCCGAAGGCACCCGCGCGCTGAGCTTGCGCTGCAAGGTTTTCAGATGCCATCTGACGCTGACGCTCAATATCAGCCTGACCCGCCTGAATAACTTGCTGCTGGTATGGGTTCATGTATTGGGAAATGTCGGCAGTTCGTATTTGGTCAACTGCAATTTGATCGGGGGCCATAGCGGAGCGAACAGCCCCGACACCTTGCATCCGCTCTGCATCGCCCAGTTGCGCGGCTTGCGCACGCTCAATAGGGCTTATTGATGCGCCAGCGTAGCGCTCAACCGCTCCAAGCTGCGCAGCTTGTGGCCCTTGAGTGCGCTCGACAGTAGCACCGCCGTAAGTTGAAGTTGGGGCAACAGTAGCACCGCCGTAAGTTGTAGTTGGGGCAACAGTAGCGCCGCCGTAAGTTGAAGTCGGAGCAACAGTAGCGCCGCCGTAAGTTGAAGTCGGAGCAACAGTTGCACCGCCGTAAGTTGTAGCTGGGGCGACAGTAGCGCCGCCGTAAGTTGTGGCCGGGGCAACAGTAGCACCGCCGTAAGTAGTAGCCGGAGCAACAGTAGCACCGCCGTATGCAGGAGTGCGCTCAACAGTAGCACCGCCGTAAGTTGCTGTTGGGCCAGCGCCTGCGGCCTGCATTCTTTGCGCTTGAAAGTTGGCAAGCCCGCCAGCCGTGCCAATCGCCTGCTGCAAGCTACCAGCCGCCGCTTGATTGACGTTGAAGCCGCCAGTTGGTTGCATTGGGGAGTATTGCCCTTGAGTTGGAGGCAGAGCTCCTGGCCCGACAGTTGGTCCCATTGGGGGGTATTGCCCTTGAGGTGGAGGCAGAGCTGCTGGAAGCGCCGCTTGCCCGCCACCAGCCCCGGACCCCTTGCCGGGTCCAGAGACCAAACGTCCAACCGCTGGACCCATTGTAAGAGCATTTGGACTTCCCGCTGCTGAACTACCCATCTTATGCGTCCCTCTTAACTAGGCCGACTGCAAAGAACTGTGCAGTTCGGAATGTAAACGTAAGTGCGCCTTGAAGTGTGCGCTTTTTGCCACTAGCAAAGTCAATGTAGCGACGGAACTCTCCGTAATGCTCACGCGCTTTGCCTTGCTCGATTTTCTTATTGCCACAGTAACGATAGCCGCGCCGTACAGCCTCGCCCCACCATTTACCGTGCAGCGCGTTCATGCACCACACAACAGCCTCACGCTTGGTGGCTGGGGAAAATGCACCTGAGTTAACTGCGTGTGTCGCCACTACGCAGCTGCTAGAGTCTCGGCCTGCGCTGTCCGTGCCACCACCGCCGCCGCTATTGCCCAAAGTGAGCGATTGTGTGCTAGGGTCATATTGCGAATGCGCCGACCTACCAACCGGGAAAAGGCTACTTGTTGGATCACCAGATTGCTGAGTTGGGCTGGTTGCCCCTGCAATGAATTGGTTTACTGGACGACCTAAATTTCGGTCATCCGCGCCACCCGGAAGAGCAGCGGATATTCTGCCAGATGGAGAAAGGCCAAAACTAGCGTTTTGCTGGTCCACAGTCATAGCGCCCGAACTTTGATTAGATGCGTTTGCCATCATTTGTCGGTGAAAATCATCATCGCTATTATAGCTTCCGCCAGCGCCTGCTAAAGCTGCACCAATAGGAAGTAACGTATCAGCCCCGCCAGTTGCGTATGGGGCCGCAGGTTGCGCGCCAGTCACGGGGTCAATGAATGGCGCATTGATTGCAGCGTATTGTCCGGGGCGCCTTGCCTCAAGCTCGGCCATAGATTGTTCAAACATTGGGGCAGATGAGTAACCTTGAACGCCGCCTGCATATGTAGTTGGGGCGGGCATACCGCCCATGACATCTTGCTGAGACATGCCGCCACCAGCCGTGCCAAATGCGCTGGCGAGATCGGCTGTGCCTTGAAAGGCCGCTTGCTGCATCGGAGTAAACGCAGCAACGTCTGGGCCATAATATGGCGTGTAGCCGATTTTTGAAATCTCTTCAGCTTTGGCCAAATTAGCTTTTGCCGCATCCTCAATGTACTGTGGTATTGTTACCGTTGAGGAAGTTGATCCACCTTTTCCGCCTGACATTACTCAAACTCCTTAATGTATGAGGCATGATGAGCTTCCCAGCCGTGTGCCTTTAATGGTTTCTTCCAGCCATATCGGCCAGACATTGTGAGAGCGCTGCAACCCTGAGCTTTGCCCCATTCTATCACATCATCGTGCATATCTAAAATCTGGTCCAATTCACCGCCACCTAGAAATACGTTTAACACGCGTTTCTTCGGATATACCACTATTTCTGTGACTATGCACCCCCTTGGCGTAGGCCACAGTTGCAACGTGCCTTTTTGCAACCCAGAGACCACATCATCAAATCCATGAGTGCCACCGCTGTAGCTTAAAGCTGCCTCAATCCAAGGCTTGCAGCGTGCTAGTTCTTCATTCATCCATGCAACCTCGTAATTGCTATCGTTGAGGCTGGCGCGGCAGGCGCAAATGCAGTTGCCGCTGTTGCGTCAAGAAAGCCATTGGTGTTGTCTACTGCCCACATAGCTTCAAGGTAATCTCCAGCGCTAATCTCAAATATTGCAGAGCGCGACACAACTAAAACAGACCCGTTTTGATGTAGTGCGTTTTTCATTGTTGACCCAGCAACGTCAGAGCCATTGACGCGAGGCCAAAACCAAAAGTTTACAGTTGAGCTTGATGTCGATGCAATCTGCGCAGAAAAGCTAATCATATACTGACCAGCCTCATCGAACACAATGCGAGAGGCTGGAGTGCCGTTATTAATACCGTCAGCGATGCTGGAAGTGTAGGTCAAAGCGTAAGCTGTGTTTATGGACGCGGCAGTTTGGTCAGCTGTCACTGCCCCGGAATACTTGCCGTCCTCCAAAACAACTTGCACCCATTCACCGTTCTTTGAGACCACCGGGTAGCCCTCTTCGCGATCCCACAGCAAAATGCCATCCTCTGCCGCCGACACGGACGCATCTTTGGCGTCAAGCTGGTTTAGAGCTTTGCCAAGGTAGCGGCGCATATTTTCCGCCCACGCTGATAGGTCAAAGGTAATTGGCGGCACAACTCTCATCGACGCCCACCCTGCCGCGCATCAAGCCGCATAATGCCAACACGCCAGTCAGTGGCAACACTGCCCTCAACTCGCATACGCACTTGACGCCCTTGGAAACGAACCGAAGTGGGGTTACTCATATTAAAAGGCCCGTATTCGCTTTCATCGCCATTTGGATAGAAGCGTGTTTTAAACGTGGCAGTCACATCGCCCTGAGTTTTCTCGTCGGGGATAAGTTCAACAACGCTCATTAGGTTGTCGCCAGACCCAATAGAAATAGGCCCGGTTTCCGCATAGGGAGTGCTTGAGCCGTAGCTATAGCCGATCTCATGCTCGTATAGCTCACCATCGCTTGCAATGAACATTGGGTAACGGAACACGCCGCGATCAACGCCAGCGGTGCGATCCATTTCGCCTGTTATCCAGATGCCCTCAACAAAGTCATAGGCAACGTAGCGATTGCACTCAAGGCTGTCTGCGCTGGGGTAAAACCACCAAATCTCGTTCCAAGCGCTGTTGACTACGCAAGACACCTTGGAGCGCTGATCCTTGTTGATGTCGCTGAACACATAGTCAGCCACGTCACAGGGGACGCTTTGGACCCTGCCGCCAGAGTAAATAAAGAAGCCACGCAATCCCATCCAAATCACGCCATTGTCAACAGAAGCCGCCGCACGGGCCGCCACAAGCCCACAGGAAGTGCCGACGCGCTCTACACCATACACAAATGGTGGGCCGGAATACGTTAATGTGTGGGCGTCTTCTGTGGTCAGAATAAGCGACTGGCCGCGTGTGCGTAGCCCAGCCAAAATAACACCGTTAGTTTGCAGATTTATGTCACCAGCTTGGTTCGTGGCCGCGGGCGTCCAAGTTGTGTTGTCTTCCTGATCCGACCACTGCACCTTGCGCGGATCGCCGCCTGCGCCGAAGCACACAACAAAGCGCTCCTCTGTGACCATCATGCCAGTGCAATCTGTGGGAGCGTTTGCGATCAGCGCGGCGTCAGTCAAAACGTCACCCTGCCACTCGTATAGCTTGCCGTCATCGTATGACATAGCGAGCAGGTATTCACCCCAGTTTTCTAGTGACCAAGTTGTGGCCGGAAGGATGGTTTCAGTGTCAGCGCGTGGCAAGCCGTATTCTTCGTTGCCGTAAAACCCGCCGCCGTATGCTGTATTAATATTTGCGTCAATGCGCCCAGCGGTTAAGCCAGTGGGAGTAATGTCAGTCGCGGTGCCGTTTGCGTTGATGACGTACAAGTTATTGTACGTTCCAGCCGCCACTTGACGCAATCCGTCATTTTCTTCCCACGCAATCATGGACCGGACAACGCCGTTCAGATCAACAGATGAACGCTGCCGCCATCCGCCCACGGGACGCAGAGCATCCTCATGCCAACGGACGAGGTTAATGTCCCGCCAGCGGCCCTGAGACATAAGGTCAGTGCCGTTGCGATACTGGCCAGCGGGGAGTTTTAGCGGGATTAACGGCATGTGCCTTCTCCCCCTTTAAGGCTTTGCGGGCCAGTCAGCGTCGTCCAGATTAGGAAAGTTTGCATGATCTGTAATGTCACGCAAAGCCTGACGATAACTCGTCATCGCAGCGTCCATCGTTACATCAGTCAACGCAAAGTAATCTGTCTCAGCCAGAAGCGTGTTGCGCTTGGCGCGGACAGCCTCGCCAGCATTGTCATCCAGTCCAGCTTGATACGCAGCCTCATGCTCTGCCTTGGTGGTTGTTACGCCATCCTCGTCAGTCGTGTCAGCAAACATATCACGTGCAACGTAGTTCTCAACCCAGTTGCCGTTTGCGTCTTGGACAACACCATCACGCACAGAGTTCTGATACTGTGTAGTTGTAGCTGCTGGTGAAGCTAAGACAGCCTCTAGGTTGAGGCCATCCAGTGTTGCTTGCTTCCATGCACGAGGCAAAGATACGTTGCTGTAGTGGCTGCGCCATTGACCTTGGGTCTTAACTTCGCCTGTTTCTGTGTGTCGATATTCAGCCATCAGAGTGATCCTTTCGTGATGCTGTTGAGTGGTCTATGCCACAGAGTAGAAAATATATTCACCGCCAGAAGCATTGATTGTCGTGCCGTTTACGATGAAGCCACTGTTGTCTGGGTCAACCCAATCCGTGCTAGTTACTTCTGCATCAGTTGTGTTCAACTCAAGGTATGGATCATTGCCAGCGACAATACCACGTTCAGTGTCCCAGACATACCAATCACCTGTGCTGTCAGTACGTTTAATCAGGATGAACCTTGCGCCTGACGTAAAGCCACAGTCGATAGTCTGACTTGAGCCGTTACCCGTGTAGCTACCCACCTTGGATATACCGGGGAGACTTGCGAAGAGGTAGGCTATGTAGTTGTTTGCTGAGCTTTGATTTACATTTGCAGATATACCGAGAGTAAAATCTGTTGCTGTCGGTGCGGTTTGATACCAGTAGTAGTTACTATCTGTGGCCTCAGCGCTGCTTGACTGTAGAAATAAATGGTAGTTTTCAGGATTAACACCACCGTTTACGCCCTTATGGTAAACAGCCCAACTGCCGGGATTGTTTCGCTTCTTCACCCACATCATCTCAGGTGCAACACCAAGGTTATGGCTTACAGTACGTCCTGCAACGCCGTCACCCGTGTAGGCCACAACGTCGAAGTAGTTAGGCGCACGTTTCCATAAGTACCCGTGATTGGGTGCAAAAGTAATAGTGCTGTTCCTAAACCCGTTCATATAATCAAAAACAACTTGAGTATTTGTGTACTCAGCGCTTGTCTCTTCTGGACGTAGATACTTCGTCCCTGTCAGCCTTGATGCAAAGGTAGTTCCCCCGCCTGCTGTAGACTTTACAAAAGCGGTGTCTACAGGGAAAGTGCTGCGAAATGCAGGGGCTTGCCCGTCACCCGTTGACCCCTGCGTATCAATAGCAAACACCTCAGTCGCACTCTCAGGTGGAGCAAGAGGGCCACGGCGGATGGCGATGTAGATGTAGGTGCCGCCAGATGCGTTGTAGTTTGTACCGTTGTCGCCAATATAAAACCCTGTCGCAGTTGGGACAATAGTTGCATAAGAACCCGTTGTTGCAGCATTGCTTAGGTTAGGAAATAGCATATCCGTAGATGTGGTATTAACACTGCGCATGTTATCTTGGATTATCCAATTCCCTGTGCTGTCTGTGCGCTTAACCAAAACAAATTGAGGCTCAAAACCAAGATCAATGGTTGGCGATCCTGTCGTGGCTGTACCAGTATAACTACCACACTTGATCATGTCTTGGTCACCATCAGGGCCGAACTCACCGTCACCATCGTTGTGTGCGAATAGGTAGGCTACATACTCTACGCCACTTTCATTTCCTGCTGCTGATGCACCTACAGAAAAAACAGTTGAAGTGGGAGCGGTGTTATTCCAGACGGTATTTGAAAAGCTATTGGAATAGTTTAGGTTAAGATATAAAACATTGTTATTGCCGTTTGATCTGTGCCAAACAGCCCACTGACCTGATCCAGAAGTAGGTTTGCAGATTATTAACCCAGGTGTGGTATTTAGGCTGTGACTAATCGTTCTTGCACTTCCCGTTCCAGTATAAGTTACCACATCAAAGAACTTAGGGGCTTTGCGGAATGTCCAAGAGGCGAAGTCTTTCCCCGACTCAGTAAGAAGAACTGTACCGCCTAATTCAAACCCATTTGAGTTAAAAGAATTTAAAAACCCTGTAGCTGAAAACTCTGCTGATGTGCTGTTAGAATACAGACCTGCATTTCGCTCTGTGTCAAATAAGTAATGCCAAGTAGCGTTTCCAGTACCTCTATTCTTTACCCAAACCAACCCGCCTTCGCCAGCAAGGTCAATGTCGTTGGTGATCGTTTGTGTAGAGCCATTGCCAGTGTAGAGGTAGGTGCTGAACACATCTGTAATATCAAGCGCCTCACCACCAGCATTGCCCGCAGCGGCTTGGAGCATCTTTTTCTTAGTAGCCATTATGTGCGCTCCTTATGCGAGTGCTTGACCAGCAGTGAAGCCATACCAAGTTGTGCCGCCGTCACGGGTGGTGAATACGAATACATCCTTGGCAGACGCAGTGGCTGTAAGCGTAGGAGCAGTCGCAGCGGGCCAATCAACGCTTGCTGGCCATGTCACTGTGAAGCCGCTGGCAGAAGCGTCTTGGATAATCTCAATGCTGAACGAGTAAGCCGTACCGCTTGCAGGTGGGTTGCTAAACGTGAACGTAGTGTTCTCTGTGAGCGTGTGGCTGAATGAGTTAGCAGCCTCGCAGTCCACTGTGGTAGCGTTGCTGGTTGATGTAACAGCGGCGTATGTTTCGTTGTAACTGTCGACAGTAAGCTCGCCTGTAATGTTCACGTCGCCAGTGTATGCCGAAAGATCAACGCTAGACAGCTTTGCATCAAGCTGCGTCTGGATTGCAGACGTTACGCCATCGACATAGTTCAACTCTGCTGTGGTAGCAGTCAGACCATTTAGCACGGAAAACTCAGCATTTGTTACGCCGCCAAGCAAGGTGTCAACGCTGTCCCAGTTGCCATTAAGGTAGCCGCCCCAAGCGTCTTCGTCGCCGCCTACGGTTGGCTTATTCCAAGAATAATTTGTCGTCGTCGTAGGCATTACGCGGCCCTCTCTAAGTAATCTGCCTCGACCCATGTATTACTTGGGTTTGGCGCTGCTGTCCATGTTGTAGAAGGATCGTCTGCGTCAAGCCACTTATATCGCGCAGAAACGCTAGTAGATATGGCAATAGCGGACGTTCCAGAAAACAACCTCACCCTGTTATACGCTATATTTGGTGAAATTGAAATAGTTACACTTGCACGGCCCACAACATCAATTACGCCATTTGCTGTAAATGCAAAATCAATGCTTGGCGAGGCACCAGACTGGCGTATTGCTTGTGCGCTGACGCTAGCGGAAACACCAATCGCGGCAGTCGCGCTGCCCTCTTCGATGCTAATGTTTTTGCCGTAAAGATATGAGCCGTAAGTGTTGAGGCCGTATCCGGGGCGGAAGCCGGGAATAACTTCGTAAGTTACTGCGCTGACAGAAACAATGCCGCCGAGTGATACAGACGCCGATGCGTCAACAACCCTGATAGCAGTTGGCGGCGCTACCGATACAGCAATCGCTGCCGATGCAGATGCGTCAATAACTGTAACTGCGGATGCAGTGGCCGAAATCCCAACAGATGCACTAGCAGCGGCCTGTGTCGTCTCTGGCTCGCCAAAGAGACCCGAGCCGAATAAGCCAGTATCATATGTTGAGCGCAAGCCCATTAGCTTGCCGTAATGTCGAGGTCGCCTGTTGGGATGCGGAAAACATCGCCGTCGTTGATAGCTTTGGCGACATCAAGCGCGGAATGAATAATCATGTTGCCGCCGGACGATGCGTCCATAATGCCGATCCAGCCAATCGTTCCCCAGTTGCCACCAACGGCGGCAGGAAACTCAATGGCAGATGTGTTCGTCGCCGTGTCGCCAGTGACGCTGAATGTCGCCGCCGTGCGGGCGTAATCAAAGCCAGAGACTTCAGTGCCAGCAGTGCCAGTGTCAGTCGGGTCAGATGTGAAGAGGCCGACATACCAAGCTGTCGGGCGCGTGACGCTGTCAGTCGTCAGCAGATACTGCAACGTGTGCGTCTCAAAAGCATTTGTTAGTGACATGGATTTCTCCGTTAGATATATCTGTGGCGGTTATACACCAGTTTCAGCCTAATAGCTAGTCACGCGCATACGGATGCCAGAACCAGCAAATCGAGTGTCATCTGATGCTTTTTGCAGCGATTGAATTGCACTTGAATAAAGCGCCGCCCATGTTTCAGTCCGGGCGTCGTCATTCAAGTAAGGCGCAGACTGAATTAACGCGCCATACAAGTAAACGTCAGGCGCATCGCGCAGCAGCCAGTTGTCAGCATTGCTGTCGCTCAGCTCAGGCGTCTTTGCATAATACTGAAGCTGCATTGTGTACTCGCCATCAGGCGTTGGAAACACCTCAATCGTATCGCCAATGTTTGCGTAAAAACGCGGACGACCCGCAATGTCAGAATTGCGCTCACGATACTCAAGCATGTCATCGCGCGAAATCAACTCAAGGCGATACGTCGTGCCAGATGTAATGCCAAAGCGTACAGTCTCAAGCCAGTCAGCAGGCATCTGCACATAACGGCTGTCAAGCGTAGCATCAACGCGGTTTATCATTTTGTAATGCCGTAAGTCACGATTAATGCCCGCCTCAGTCAAGCTGATAAAATCAGGAATGACCGATGTAAGATCATCGCGGTTCAGCCAGTTGGCTATGCTAGACTTTAGCTCTGCGTAAGTTGTGATTGCCATTACTGTAACAGTCCTTGCCGTTGTTGCTCTTCATTAGCACGTTTTTGCATTTCTTGTAAGGCTAGTAAGCCGCCGGGTACAGATGGACCTTGTGCCATAGCTTGCTCAACGTCCACAGCGGTAACGCCAAGCATGGTTGCTGCGCCAGCAACGCCGTATTTTTTAACAATGTTTATTAGATTTTCATCAAAAACAACAAAGTTTCTTGTGCCGCTTGCGGTCCCGCGCGAACCTGCGTCTTTGTATTTTATGCCTAAGATGCCAGATTCTCGCAAGCGCCTTGCCGCCCCTGCTTGATTCCCAGCGACAGTCCCCGTTTTGTCCTGCAATATGGCCTCATATATCGACCCGCTGTCGCCGCGCGCCATAGCCTCGCGAAACTTACTCATGACCTCTGGGTCAGAATTTGCGATTGACGTTAATGCCTTCCTAACACGATCAGACTGTTGCGGCGCTGGCGCATCCCAATCCAAAAAGTCTTCTGGGTTGGCGTTGATGTTGACCTCATACATTGAGCCAGCATCAAAATTGCCCGTCCTTTTGTACTTCTCTAGCTGAGCAATTTTGTCCTCTTGAATTTGACGCTGCATATTGAAGTTGCGTTCCGCCCCCTGAAAAGCGCCAGTTTTGCTGCGCTCAATGAGCCTATCCAGCTTTTGCTGCGTCTCTAATATTGCCCGGTCCACGTCGCCACCGACAGCTTCAAGTGTCCGCTCAGCACCTGCCGAACTCCAGCCCGAAAGGTCGTCACGATACTTCTTTGCCACATCCTCCGCCTCAGCAAAATAAAGCCCGTGACCATAAACCTGAGCGCCTTCGCCAGTGCCAATCGCATCCATGCTGAATTTTTCAAAGTCGTGCGGGCTGCCGTGATACGCTTTAAAGCTAGAGACTTGCTCAGCTGTTGATGGGGTTAGCAAGCCCTCTCGATTTAGTCGCCCATAAGTCTTTGCCAAAGACGCCTCGCCAGCTTCAGTCAACCCTCCAGTTGGCGCGTTGGGATTTTCATTGCGAAATAAATACTGCAACTCACCACCAATGCCTTTGCCTTGCATCTCTTGAATAACAGCAAGCTCAGTTCCATCGCCGCGATTAGTAATGTAGCCAACTACATCCTCCTCACCGACATCAGGATTGAATGCAGTGGCGTAGTAATTTCCGTCTGGCCCTCTATGAAAGGTAACGCCATTGCTTGACCCTACAACGTCAGATTTTTTTGGCAACATGCCATACATATCGCCCATAGCAAGGTTGGGTCGGTCTTCGGCAGCTATACGCTTGCCGCCGGGGTTTACTTGCTCAAGGTATTTCTCAAACCCAGCGTCCTTAGTCGCGGCTCTTGCTGGCGGAGCTGAAACCTCATTGGGATCGTACCCAAATCGTTCAATATTTGCTTGACGACGCAACTCTGCTGGCGATGGTTTTGCAGCTTCGCCAGCATCACCCTTCGGCTTCAACCGCACATTACCAAGCAGCGAACCCATCGCATTCGGATCAACCTCAACGCGCTTAGCCGTGTCAAGCAAACCACGCGCACCAGACTTAACAGCCTTCGCAGCTGCGTCACCAATGCCGGGAAACAAGCCCAACACGGCAGCACCGCCAAGCGCGCCAACTAAAGCCCAATTCGGATTCTCAGACGTAGCCTCATCGTAAATCTCTTTGGCCGCCATCGCGTCGCCAATGATCGGTGTGGCCTCAGCTATAAAGCGAGCCGCGTCCATCGGCGTGACGTTAGGCACGTCAACCGCAAGCCGACGACCTTCCTCAGCATAGCCAGCGTAGTCGCTGGGTGATAGCAAACCGACCAAAACTTACTTACCGTATTTTTTCTTCAAGCAAGTTCCAGCACGTTTACAAGCGGCGGGGGTGGGGCAACCTTTACATGGTGTCATATTATCAATCCTCATTTTTCTGCACATTAGCACATTTGTTTGACAAAGGCCACGCAGGGTGTATTCCTCGCAATATCACAGTTCACCCAAATCATCCATAATCTTTTCCATGCGGGAAGACAGCTTCCAATGGCCAGCGCGCCAGCGCGCCGCAAATTGCGCCTCCTCTAAACTCAAACCCTTGCCGATGTAAGTCTTAATCCATTGATTCATACGGATATTCTTCATCTTGGGTGACAGCTTGTGAAACGGAACTGGCTTCATGCGATACCTTTCAAATTGCGCTTGAGTGATTGCTTCCACGTTGACATAGAACCTGACAATGCAGTCGCAGCATCGCTGGCCATCGTCAGACACAAAGCATCAGCAAGGTCGGGTGACTTCAACCCACGCTTGCGCATCTCATCCTTGCTCTCAGCCTTCATCTTGCCCGATGACGTGAAACTGTACCTAATCGCCGTCAACTCCGCCAACAGTTGATCGTTGTTCGGCAACTTGCACGACCGATCCTCAAGCCAACCCTTCGTCTTAAACCAAAGCTCACTGCGCAAGTTCATATGCGTCTTACCCATAGCCGGAGCCTCGCCAACATTAATCCCTCTGACAGGCGCGCCAAGCTCGCGCAGCCTGTCAACAACGCCGCCGCCAACGCCAATACTGTCAACCAATATCTCTTTCGGGCGAGCGCTGGGCGGCAATCCCTCAAACTCAGCCATCACCCGGCCAACAGTCTGCATCAAGTCCAACCCCTGCCAAGACGTAATCTCAGTCACAACATTGCCATACCGCTTGCACAGCGCCGTCTTATCCGTACCAAAGCGCGCAACGTCCAAGCCCCAGATCGGCTTCTCATCCGGCGTAACCTCAATGTCACGATGAATTGCACTCTCAACCAAGTGAAACGGAATGATCGTGTCGTCATCCGCCATGGGAAACTCGCCAAGCACGCGGATCCTGAACGCGTTGCTCTCTTCCCCATATCGCGCACGCATCTCGTCAACAAACTCCTCACTGACAAGCGGGCTGTCGATGCACGACCAACGCCGCGTCCACCAGCTGTCAGCCATCCGCGTCTGACTTTCGTAAAACGTACCGCTGGAACGCGTCGGGTTACTCAGCAAGATCGTCGTCGCCGCGTGGCCAGACATCGAGCCAGCGGCAGCCTCAAACACCTTCTCAGGCACACCAGAAGCCTCGTCCACAACCAACAACACATTCTCCGAGTGAACCCCAGCCAACGCCTCCGGCGTCTCAGCCCGGCTAGTACGAGCAGAAATAAACGCCTCACTCGGCGCTGCGTTCAACTCAACTCGATCAGACTTAACCGTCAGCAACACCTTCAACTGCGGCGGCAGCTCGTTAATCCAACGCTTCAACTCCGCAAACAATGCGTCAAACAACTGACCACTGGTCGGCGCAGTCACAACAACCTTATTCGGAAAACGCAGCAAAACAAACCAAAGCATAATCCAACTGGCCGACGTTGACTTACCCGTGCCGTGGCCACTGCGGATGCTAACCTTGCGCTCACCGTCAGCAACAGCGCGCAGAAACTCAGCCTGATAATCATGCGGCGTGGCACCCAACACCTCCTGCACAAACAAAGCTGGGTCATCACGATAACGCAGCACAAACTCTTCTAGCGGGTTGGCTTCACTCATCTGTGACATCCTCATAGTCAGCCTCAATGGCCGACGCCTCACGCTGGCGGTCCTCAGCATCAATCTGCGCCAAGTCAGCATTGACCTTCCTCAGCGCGTCCAAGTGCATATCACTCACACTAATCGTAACATTGGTCTGAGGCCGGTTACCGTAGCGCTCCTGATTATACGAGCCAGCCATAAACTTGCGCCACTGCACCTTCTCGCGCGTCGCAGCAATCTCTTGCGTTGAGCTGCCGCCATCTAGCGCGTCAACCATCTCCAAACCCTGCTCAACCAACGCATCAGCAGCCGTCAGCTTCGCGCTCTCCATCGCCGCCTTGTACTCCGGCACAGTATGCAAACTGTTGCGCAAATACTCCCGGCTGCACTCAAACTCCTTAGCCATCGCCGTCACCGTGGTGCCAGATGACAGCCGATCAAATATATACTCAGCGCCGCCGTTCTTGGCGACCTCAGCCAAAATGCGTTTGCGTAAAGCCTTCCCAGCCATTGTGGTAACTCCCGTTTTTTTAAATTTTACTCTGAGTGAGCATCGGTTGGCAAGAGGGGGCCAGGGGGGGCAAGCGTGTGTGCGGGAAACTACACACGCACACCCCCGCTAGATTTCTGACCGGGGGGGGTGTTTTGCCAGATTTCGCCAGCTAAGACGCATAATCTGCAATATGTTAAATTTAATATGCAATGATTACAGTGCATTGACTTTTGTGAGGTATCATTGCACCTCTTCTCGCCCCATTTTGCCACATTGTTGCCACATTCTAACTTGTAATTGAACAAGCGTTCAATTAAGCGAGCGCACCCAGCGCGTCGTTGCCAACCAGTGTCGCAGAGAGCTCCTACACCATCTGGCACGCGCTCACAGCCTCTCTCAGTGTATGGTATCGTTCATCCCGGCCATCAGCTCACCAGCGTCGCCAAGCTCAACCAGAGCCTCCACCATTGCTTGCACGATACGTTGCATGTCGGCTCCATGATGCAGCCGCTCTTCAACGTACTCGGCCAGCCATGTAAGCTCTGCCTCCGCAGCGTCATCGTCTTCGCAAGCTATGTCGAGGCTCATTCTAATTCGGTGAGACATGCCGCCACCCTTCTGCGTAAAAAGACCCCCGACGGACAAACTGGATGAAAACCGTCGAGGGTCAGTTGGACAGCGCGGGAGGATGCGCTGCCTGATGCTCACGTTAAGGCTGCTGCATTGGCACGTCAAGCATACCCTCATCCA
>Ga0228644_1000378_pt1 | contig 14810 bp, 7 predicted proteins | sample 56DmetaG_FD_186020 | JGI IMG/M metagenome (GOLD analysis project Ga0228644, IMG submission 186020) | Seawater microbial communities from Monterey Bay, California, United States - 56D | ecosystem: Environmental > Aquatic > Marine > Coastal | place: USA: California | collected 2016-11-09
AATCCAAATTGGATTCCTAAAAATCCAAAACTCATATTCCATATTTCCCAAAAACCTAATTTCTTTTTCATATTAGAAAATTAATAAGTTTTCAAACTTCAAGTTTGATAAATAAGATATTTATAGAGGAGAAATTCCTGAAAAGGATTCAAGTAAGAATCAAAACTATAAATAAATTGAGAAGTAGATTTATAATTTTGAATTGCTAATATATTATATTTTTTTAGAAATTTTTTTAAAATAATATGAAAAATCTACTATAACGTTATAGTTATACTATGTAAATTTTAGGAGGATTCTCTTTTAATTAATGAACAATTAATTATTTCAGTTTTGAACTCGTTGCTACTAGTTTTTCCAGTTAATTTGTTTATAAGTAATTCAGCAGATCTTTCTCCCATAATTTCACCGTGCTGACTAATAGTTGATAGAGAAGGAGATGAATATCTTGATATTACACCATCGGTAAAAGATATAATTGATATTTCTTTTGGAACTGATACATTATTTTTTTTGAGAACTTTTAGAGCAGAACCTGCGTATATTTCATTTACACCCAATATGGCATCAACTTTTTGAGATTTAATAGCTTTTTCAAGTTCATCTTCTAAATAAGACATTTCTAATTGACTACCTTTTTTGTCTTTTACTTTGATAATTAAATTACTGTTTGGTTCTATGTCATTATCCTTAAGTGCTTCTAAATAGCCCTCAGTTCTAAGATTACCTACACTAACATAGTCTTCAGATGTTAAAAGTAAAATATTTTCTCTTTTATCGTCTATCAAAAATTGAGTAGCTTCTTTTGCAGCTTGTTTATCATTAACAATTACTTTGTCGCATTTAATTTCAGAAATCACTCTATCAAAAAGTACAACCGGAATTCCTAAATCAATGGTTTCTTTGATATGATGAAAATCTTGTTTTTTTAGTGTTTCTTTAGCAATCGACATTATTATACCATCGATGTGTCCGTTAGCTAGAGTTTCCATATTTAAAACCTCTTTTTCAAAAGATTCATTGGAAACTGCAATTATTACATTATAACCATTTTCGGTTGAAAATTTTTCAATACTATTTATCACAATTGAAAAAAAGTGATGAACAATTTCGGGAATTATTACACCAATAGTTTTTGTTTTTCTATTTTTTAAACTTAAAGCTATATTATTTGGTCTGTAATTATGTGCTTTTGCAAAAGCTTTAATTTTTTCACGAGTTTCAAGACCAATTTCATGACTATCTTTCAAAGATTTTGAAACTGTTGAAATTGACACATTCAATTCATTTGCAATTTCTTTCAAAGTAATTCGTCTTATCATATTGGTAAAATTTAGAACTAAATTTTGCTATTTTAACAAATATAATCAGTAAATTCTATTTAGTTAATAAAAAAAAGTTATTAACACTATAACGTTGTAGTTTGTTAGCTATAACGTTATAGTTAATTATTGCACTAAAATGTCTTGTTCTTGGCTTTGAATTAATTTAAATTAGATGTCGAGAAGTAGATTTTTTAACCAAACAAAAATCAAAAATATGATTAAATTTTTAAAACAAATTCAAACTCTTTTTTTGCTTTTCCTATCAATTGGAATTTTTGCACAACAAAGCGTTTCGGGTTTAATAACTGACAATTCTGGTAATGCTTTACCAGGAGTAAATGTTATTATAAAAGGAACTAATGTTGGTGTTTCAAGTGATTTTGACGGAAATTTTCAGATTAATGCTGATAATGGTCAAATTTTAGTTTTTTCATACATTGGATATCAAACCGTTGAATTAACTGTTAATGGAGCAAATTTAGATGTTGTTATGGCTGAGTCTGATTCAGAATTAGACGAGGTTGTTGTAATTGGATATGGAACTGTTAGAAAAAAAGACTTGACAGGAACTGTAGATTTAGTTACCGAGAAGGACTTTGCAAAAGGTTCAGTAGTTTCTCCTCAACAATTAATAAGAGGAAAAGTTGCAGGAGTTTCAATTGTTTCAAACAGTGGTGCTCCTGGTGATGATTCAAATGTCTTAATTAGAGGTATTGGATCATTAAATTTAAACTCAAATCCTTTATATGTTGTTGATGGTGTTCCTTTGGATGCTGGTGGAGTTGGAGGAGCAAGAAGCGGTTTAAATGTTATCAATCCAAATGATATTGCAGCGATAAGTATTTTAAAAGATGCTTCGGCAACGGCTATATATGGTTCTCGTGCTGCTAATGGTGTTGTTTTAATAACAACCAAAAAAGGAAAGACAGGTGAATTAAAATATAATTTTAGTTCAAGATCTTCCATGTTTACTCCAACTGATTATGTTGATGTTCTTAATGCCTCTCAATTTAAGTATGCTGTACAAGCAACAGGTGTTTCGGAGTATATTTCCAGATTAGGATCTTATGATACTGATTGGCAAAGAGAAATTTATGAAACTGCACTAGCTCAAAATAATAGTTTCTCAGTTTCAGGCGGTGTTCTTGGGATGCCTCTAAGAGCTTCTATTGGATTTACAGATCAAAATGGAATCCTGATGGGAGACAATTTTAATAGAATTACAGGATCATTAAACATTTCTCCATCGTTTTTAGATGGTGATCTAAGATTAAATGTAAATGCAAGATACGTTAGAAGTGAAAATGATTTTGCTAACAGAGGAGCGATTGGTTCTGCTGTATTTTTTGATCCAACAAAACCAGTTTATGGATCTCCTGATGTTTTTGGAGGATATTATAATTGGACAGATTTAAATGGAAATAAATTGGCCTTATCTCCAACCAATCCTCTAGCATTATTAAATTTGAGTGATGATGAGTCTACCGTTGATAGAATAATTAGTAATGTGAAATTAGATTATAGTCTTCCAGTAGATGGTTTAATAGCCACTATTAATGCTGGTTATGACTTTTCTAAAGGAGAAGGTTTTAGTTCACAAGATAAAAATATGCCAACTGATGCTGCTGGTTTTAATGGAAGTAACAATATTTATTCTAATGAAACTACTAATTTGCTGTTTGATGCTTATTTAAATTATGCAACAGATTTTGGAGATTCTAATCTTTCTGTAACTGCTGGTCATTCATATCAAAGTTTTGAGTATGACAACTCAAGTACAGCATCAGTTCAGTATCTTAATTCAGATGGTTCAGTTAATTCTGGTTCATCAACAACTAATTCCTACATAGATACATCAAAAAACGTTTTGCTTTCTTATTTTGGTAGATTAAATTACTCATTTGATGATAAATATTTTTTAACTGCAACTTTAAGAGCAGATGCATCATCAAAGTTACCTTCAAATGACAGATGGGGTCAATTCTTTTCTGCTGCTTTAGCTTGGAATTTTTATGATGATGGAGTTGATAAATTAAAGTTAAGAGTTGGATTTGGTGAGGTTGGAAATGTTAATGGTTTAGGTGATTATAATTTTTTAACTAGATATGTTAGTAGTGATTCAAAATCTAAATATGGATTCGGAAACTCTTTTTATTCAACATATAGACCTGCACCAATTAATAAGAATTTAAGATGGGAAGTTGGCCAAACAACAAATCTTGGTTTAGATTTCACATTTTCTGATCTAAAGTTAAATGGATCATTAAATGCCTATGTTAAAAAGACTAATGATTTAATTGCTACCGCTGTTATTGATCCATTTACAAACTTTGGCACAACAATAGATGCTAATATTGGTGATATGGAAAATAAAGGTGTTGAATTACAATTAAACTCTACTGTTTATGAATCTGATGATTTGAAATTTGATTTAAGTTATAACGTATCCATAAATGACAATGAGGTTACAAGACTTGATAATGAACAAAATGTTGGCGGAATTGGCTTTGGAGCATTTTTACAAAGACATGAAACTGGAAAATCTCCATATTCATATTATGTGTATAAACAAATTTATGATCATAAGGGAAGACCTATTGAGGGATCATATGCTGATTTAAATGGAGATGGAAGAATAAATAATGACGACAGATATTTTTATAAAGATCCTTACGCTGATGTTTTAATGGGACTTACGGCATCTATTACATATAAAAATTTCGATTTTAGTATGGCTTCTAGAGCTAGTTTAGGAAACTACAGTTCGAACAGAATGATGGCAGCTTCAGTTGAAAATCAAATATGGAATTTAGGAAGATTGTCAAATGTTCATACTTCGTATTTGGACACTGGTTTTTTATATTTTTCTGACAAAAATGGAGTAAGCGATCATCATATCCAAAATGCTTCTTTTTTTAAGTTAGATAACGTTACATTAGGCTGGACAGTTGATAATGTAATTGACAATAATCCTATGAGATTATATATAAGTGCAGATAATCTGCTAACCATCACTGAATATGAAGGAATTGATCCTGAAATAACAGGTGGTTTAGATAGTAACTTTTACCCAAGATCAAGAGCAATAGCCCTAGGTCTTGATATTAATTTTTAAAATTATTGATATGAAAAAAATATTTTATTTATTCACTTTATCTTCAATGATACTTGTTTCGTGTCATGCTGATTTAGATCAGGTTCCTACTGATCCTGATTTATTTACAGAAATTGATGTTTTTAAAGATACAGACTCAGCTAAAGGTGCACTAGCCAAAATATATGCGAGTTTAGCTATTACAGGTCAAGTTGGACCTGATGGAAATCCAGATATTGACCCTAGTCTAATTGATGAAGGTTTTTCTCAATATACACGTATTCTATACACACTTAATGTCTGTAGTACGGATGAAGCAGTTGTAGGATGGGGAGATCCTGGACTACCTAATATCCATGAAATGTCATGGGACATAAATAATCCTTGGACTCAAGGAATGTATTTTAGATTAGCACAAGTAGTGTCTTTTTCAAATTCATTTATTGAAAATGCTGCTGATTTAGCGTCTACTAATACTGAGGCTGCAAATTTTGTTGCAGAAGCAAGATTTTTAAGAGCATATGCCTACTTACAGTTAATTGATATGTATGCAAATGTTCCATTAGTTACTGAGTTAACATCTGAACTTCCACAACAAAGCAATAGACAAGAAATTTTCTCATTTATTGAAACTGAACTTAATGAACTTTCTTCATTACTTGCAGATTCAAGATCTAACGAATATGGAAGGGTTGATAAGGTAGCTGCTTGGGCACTACTTTCTAGACTTTATTTAAATGCACCTGTTTATATTGGTTCTGATATGAGTTCTCAAGTTATAGCTAATGCTGAAAAGGTTATTTCTAGTTCGTATTCATTAAATACAACTGATGGAAATGGTAACGGTTCTGCATATGATGAATTATTTCTAGCGGATAACAACACAAATGGAGCTCAAAATGAGTTTATTTTTGTTGTGCAATTTGATGGTTTGAATAGTCAATCTTGGGGAGGTGGAACTTTTATGGTTCATGCACCAATTGGTGGTTCAATGGATCCGTCAATGTTTGGAGTTAATGGTGGATGGGGTGGACTTAGAACAACCAAAGCTTTAGTTGATAAGTTTGAATATTCAGTTACAGCAACAAATGGTGATGGTCATCCAACTGCATGGTCAGATTCTAGAGCAATGTTCCACACAGACGGCCAAAATTACGAAATGGCAAAAGTCGCTCCTTTTAAAGAAGGCTATGGTGTTACTAAATTTAGAAATGTTGATATTAATGGTACTGCGGGTTCTGATTCCTCAGGAAATCATGTTGACACTGATTTAGCAATAATTAGATTAGCAGAAGTTTACTTAAACTACGCTGAAGCCGCTGCTAAAAGTGGTGCAAACTTAGATACTGCTGCAAACCTTATTAATCAGTTAAGGTCCAGAGCAGGTGCGCCAACAATAACTAGTTCTGATTTAACATCTGATTTTGTTTTAGATGAAAGATCAAGAGAATTATACTGGGAAGGTCAGAGAAGATCTGATTTAATTAGACACAATAAATTTGTTACGTCTAATTATATGTGGCCTTTCAAAGCAGGAGCTGCTCAAGGGAAAGCTTCTGATGAATATAGAAGAATTTTCCCTATTCCAGAAGCTGTGCTTCTTGTGAATTCTAACTTAACTCAAAATCCAAATTATTAATTATGAAAACTATATTAAAATTTAGTAAACTATTATTATTTACATTTTTAATTGTAAATATAACTTCTTGTGAAAAAGAAGATTATTTAATCTTTACTGCTATTAATCAGAAGGAGGTTAAATTTCAAAATGAATTTCAAGATGTTTATAAGATCTCTGCACAAACCTCAAATAATATTTCAGAACGTTTAGTATGGAATGCACCTGACTTTGATGCTCCAACGACAGTAACTTATGTTGTGGAATTTTCAATAAATAGTGATTTTTCAACTATTGATATGAGCTCAGGTGATACATCTAACAATCATTTGGGTGTAAAAGTAAGCTCAATGTTGGAGTTTGCTGAAACTTTAGGATTGGATGATGATCCAAATACTACATTCAGTGATGGATCTGCAAATAATACAGGAATGGTTTATGCAAGAGTAACTGCATATGCTGGTACATCTTCCTCAGGCGCTAACCAGTCTTCAACTGTTTCAAAGACTGCATCAATGAATATTGAAGTTTTAGAAAATGTAGGAGCTTGTACTGATGCTGCCTTAAGTAACTGGGGACTAGTTGGAGATGCTGTTAACGGATGGGGTGGAACAAATAGAGGATTTGCAGCTGGAAATGATGTTCCATTTTTAAGTAATGGGCAAGATGGAATGTTTAGAGCTGTTGCTACCTTGTATGATGGTTATTTTAAAATTCGAGAAGACAATGCTTGGGGTGTTAATTATGGTGATAACGGAGCTGATGGCACGTTAGAATTAGGTGGTGATAATATAGCTATTACGGCAGGTCATTATATCATTGACTTTGATTCAGTTAATTTAACTGTAACTGTAACTCCTGCTGGAACTGTGTGGGGAGTAGTTGGAGACGCAACTTTAAACGGATGGGGAGCTGCTGAAGATGTAAAATTAATGCCAGACCCTTGTAACGATGGTGTTTATATTGTTAAAGATGTTGTATTAAAAGATGGATATATCAAGTTCAGACAAGATGATGCTTGGGGAGTTAATCTCGGCGATAACGGGGCCGATGGCACAACAGATGCTGGTGGTGATAACATAGCCGTTTCAGCTGGTACTTATGATATGACTTTAGACACAGTTAATGGAACATATACTTTAACTAAGAAATAAAGTTTGTTTTTGTTTTTATAAAAAATGGATTATCATTTTGGTAGTCCATTTTTTTTTAATGAAATTTAAATATGAAGAATTTTATATCTAGCCAAGTATTATTTTTGTTTTTGATCTTCAATGTCTATTCTCAAGATACTTTTTTAAACCCTATTATAAATGGAGGTTATCCTGATCCCTCAATTGTAAGAGTTGATGATGATTTTTACATTGTAAATTCATCATTTGAATACTTTCCAGCTCTTCCTATTCATCATAGTAAAGACTTGGTTAATTGGGAGTTAATTGGATATGGAATTGACAGACCTAGTCAAGGAACAGGAAAAGTTAATTTATATGATGTACAGCAACAGGGAGGTATTCACGCTCCGTCGATTAGATATCATGAAGGTCTGTTCTACATTATTACAACAAATGTTTATTCTCCTGCAGACAAATCTAAGCCTACAGAAATGGTGAATTTCATTTTAACAGCTAAAAATCCTGCAGGCCCATGGTCAGATCCTTATGTCATTGAAGGTGCTCCGGGAATTGATCCAGATATTTTTTTTGATGATAATGGTAAAGTATGGTTTGTGGGCACTCATGATACCGGAAATCCTAATAAAAATGGAATAGGAGAGATTTGGATTCAAGAATTAGATTTGAATAATTGGAAATTAAAAGGCCAAAGACATTCAATCTGGAGGGGTGCTTGTGGAGGTTGTTGTGTTGAAGGCCCTCATATTTATAAACAATATGGAAGATATTATCTAATGGTTGCTGAGGGTGGTACGTCCTATAATCATGCAGTTATGATAGCTTCTAGTAAAAATATTGAGGGACCATACGACTCAAATCCCAAAAACCCAATATTAACATCTAGACATTTATCAAACAATAATTGGGTTCATAGTACTGGTCATGCTGATTTAGTTCAGTTAAAAGATAAGAGGTGGTATATGGTTTCTTTAGGAATTAGAAATGAAATGGATTCAACAAGTAATATGGGTAGAGAAACTCATTTAATGCCTGTTGTTTGGGAAGAAGCTTGGGATAATTGGGTTGAAGTTGAAAAGGGTAGATGGGAGCCTGTAATAATTAAGTGGCCTGTAGTTGCACCAAATACTGGAAAAGTTGAAAGAAATACTTCAATTCCATTTCTTGATAAGAAACAAAATATTAATTATTCTTTTTATGATGATTTCACTTCCTCTAAACTTGATTTACAATGGAATTTTAGAAGAGTGCCAAGAGAAAACGCATATGAGCTAAATTCTAAAAACAAAACCTTGAAACTAAACTTAAGTCCTGAATCTTTTGAATTTAGAAGTCAATATAATTTGATGGGTTTTAGACAAAAGGAAACTGAGTTTGAATACTCATCAAGCATGAATTTTAAACCTAAAAAGAATTTTTCTGAGGCTGGTTTGAGTATTTTCTCTCAAGATGATAATTATATAAATTTTACTGTTAAAAAACATAATAATAAAACACTATTGAATTTAAGTGTTAAGCCAAGAGAACAAAAACTTGATATTATTAAATCAATTCCTCTAAAATATAATGAAAATATAATTTTAAAAATTTTGTCAAAAGACAACAAGTATATTTATTATTACTCAATCGATGATGGTAATTCATTCAATTTATTTGCAGAAACCGCTGCTAATTTAGTTTTATGTAAAGGATACATTGGAACAAACTTAGGTCTATATGCCTCAAGTAACGGATATAAAACAAAAGAATATGCTGAATTTGAATGGGTGAAAAATAATATAAAATAGAACTTATGAAAAAACTTCTGATTTTAATATTAATTATTTTTTGTTCTTGTGATAAAAGTAAAATTCTAATTCATGATTCTAATAAATTAGATTCAATCGTTGAAAAATATATTGATAATGGATCCCAAGCTTTAATTCTTGTGAGATTAGAAGATAATGATGGTAATTCTATTTATCAATACAGTAACAAGAACAATACGTTAGTTCCTGATTATGAAATCAATGAAGAAACCTGGTTTAGAATATGGTCTATGAGTAAAATAGTTACTATTTCATTGACAATGGATTTGGTAGAGGACGGTATTTTACAACTAGATGATCCAGTAACTAAATACATTCCTGAATTTGTTAACTTAAAAGTAGCTATTTCAAAAAACGGGAAACCATTATCAAGTTACGGGGAAGGACTAGGTGTTGATGTATTAGAAAATGATGACCCTTGTCCCTACCAATTAGTTGAAAACAAGTCAGAAATGACCGTTTTACAATTAATTAACCATGAAGCAGGTTTTTATTATTCTACGACTGGGATAAACTGTTTAGATAATATTCTGGATTCTAAAAATTTAGCAGCTTCTAAAAATTCTGATGAACTAATTCAAAAATTATCTGAACTTCCATTGGTTGATTATCCTGGAAATAAACATTTCTATGGTCTTAATACTACAGTTTTAGGACTTGTAAATGAAAGAGCATCTAGTGAGACTTTAGAAAATCTTGTAAAAAACAGGATAACTGAACCAATGAATATTAATGGCCTTCAGTATAATATGAACTCTGACACAAAATTATTGCCTGTATTTTCTGGTGTAGATTCTATCATAAGATATGCTAATGATGGAGAGCTTGATATAATGGGAACATATGTTCCAGGTTATGAAACTGCAAATGAGTTGTTTATGGGAGGAGAAGGAATGATTGCCACAGCTGATGGATACGCTGATTTTTTAAGAATGCTTTTAAATCATGGTAAATTAAATGGTCATCGTTTTTTAAACGAATCATCTGTTAAGGAGATTTATTCACCTCACACTCAATTGGAAAATGATTATGGTTATAATGGATATAACTTGTGGATTACAAGTAGATTAAATAAGGAAAAAGGATATGGTGACGAAGGATTATGGACTGGTGGTGGATACGAAGGAACACATTTCTGGATTGATCCTAAACGTGATTTTGTAGGTTTAATTATGACTCAGATGTTTGAAACGCCAAAGGCTGGTCACGGTAGAGATAATGAAATTAGAGGTGAAGTTTATAAACAAATATTTAAAAATGAAAAGTAATATGAAATATATCTTGACTTTAGTATTGTTTATTTTTCTTGTTACGTCCTGTAACATTGAAAATAAGTTAGATATAACTAACGTAGATGTTAATTTATACAATAAAATTGAAAGACTTGAACCTCCAAATTGGTGGATTGATATGAAAACAAAAGATTTACAATTACTTGTTTACGGAAAAAAGATCTCTAATTATGTTCCTGTAATTAACAGTTCAAATGTTAAATTAATTTCAACTGAAAAGGTTAAAAATGAAAACTATTTGTTTATTAATATTTCAATTGATGATAATGCAAAACCAGAAAATATTGAAATCAATTTTCTCGAAAATAATATTATAGTTGACAAATATGAATTTTCATTACTGGACAGAAAAGAGAATGCTTCAAAAGTTGAAGGTTTTAATACTTCGGATGTAATGTATTTGATAACACCTGATAGATTTGCAAATGGTGATTTTTCTAATGATGATGTAGAATATATGTATGAACGACCAAATAGAAATAATAACAGAGGAATTCACGGTGGAGATATTCAAGGAATTATTAATCATTTAGATTATATAAAAGACTTAGGTTTTACAACTGTATGGTTAAATCCTGTAACAGAAAATAATATGAAAAAATCTTCCTATCATGGATATTCAACAACAGATTATTATAAAGTTGATCCTAGATTTGGGACTAACCAATTGTTCAAAGAATTAAGTTATAAATCTAAAGAGATGGGAATCAAGTTAGTTATGGATATGATTCCTAATCATTGTGGTTCTGAACATTGGTTTTTTAAGGACCCTCCTATGGAGGACTGGTTTAATAATCAATCAGGTTTTAAACAAACAAGTCATAGAAGAGAAACAGTTCAAGATATTTATGCTTCTGAAATTGATAAAAGAGAACATGCTGATGGCTGGTTTGTGGAAACTATGCCAGACTTAAATCAAAAAAATAAGAAAATGTCAAAATATTTAATCCAAAATACCTTGTGGTGGATAGAATATGCTGGACTTTCAGGGATTAGGGTTGATACATATCCTTACTCAGATAAAAATTTTATGTCAGATTGGACATTTTCAGTAATGAATGAATTCCCTAATTTCAATATAGTAGGTGAGGAATGGTCTGATACTCCAATAGTGATTTCATATTGGCAAAAGGATAAGATTAATCATGATGGATATGTTTCGTATTTACCATCATTAATGGATTTTCCTCTACAAATTTCATTTTCAGAAGCTCTTACGGATGATTTTGATTGGGGAAAAGGTTTTATAAAACCATATAAAACTTTGGCAAGTGATTTTTTGTATCCAAACCCAAATAATTTATTAATCTTTCCTGACAATCACGATATGGCAAGATTTTACACTCAAGTCAATAATGATTTAGATTTATTTAAAATGGGTATTGTTTATTATAGTACTATGAGGGGAATTCCACAATTTTATTATGGTACGGAGATTCTTATGAATAGTGATGAAAATCCTGGAGATCATGGTCTAATAAGAACTGAATTTCCTGGTGGATGGCCCGATCATTCAAAAAATGCATTTACAGGTGATGGACTTTCATTTAAAGAACGACAAACACAGTTATTCTTTAAAGAAATTTTAAATTGGAGAAAAGATAATGAAGTTATTCACAATGGTAAACTTATTCAGTTTGCCCCAAAGGATGAAATTTATTCTTTTTTTAGAATTCTAGATGATAAATTGGTATGGGTAATATTTAATCGAAATGATTCTTCAAAAAAATTAAATACTTCCAGATTTGAAGAACTTATTTTGGATAAAGAATTTGGATATGATGTTTTAAATAAAAAAAGAATTTCGATTTCCAACGATATTATTTTAGAAAAAAAATCTGCTCTAATAATTGAAATTGAATAAATAAAATTTATTAATGAAAAAATATTTTTTTTTAATATTATTAATAAGTTTTAATTTTTTGTCCTCACAAGTTCAAGACAATGTCTCTTGGTCTGTAGATCCAAATCCATTTAATGATTCTGAGAATATAAAAATTAGTATTTCTGGTATTGATACATCTAAATGGTCAACAGAAGATGTTTATTTATGGACATGGTTTTATGATTCTAATGATGCTAACCCTAAATCTTGTGATTGCAATGGAGATTGGGATAACTCAAATGAGTCAATGAAAATGACTAAAAATTCTGATAGTACATTTTCAATTGAATTTATACCTACTGAATTATTTCAATATGAAGGAATAGGTAAAATTGGTGTTTTAGTAAAAGCCAAAAATGCTACTGGGGATAAAAAAACACCTGATCATTTTTTTGAAGTTGGAAGGTTTGAAATTACTATTAACAGTCCAAAGAACAACCCTGTTATTTTGGATAATGATAGTTCTATATCGATTTCTACTTCTTCATCAGTTGAGATGAATTATTATTTAAAAAAAGATGATGAAATAATTTATCAATTATTGGATTCCAAAAATTTTACAAAACTCATTGTAGGTCCAGAATCTCAAGAAGATGGTATTAAAATTAATGAATCAACAACTTTAACGTTACTATGTGAGGACACAAATGATAGTTCAAGTTTTATAAATTTAAATTTTGATATTATACTTGAGCCTCAAATAATTAGTGAAGAGCCCCCGATAAGTTTAGATGATGGTATTAACTATGATAACCAAAATATTTATTTACAATTAACGGCTCCAAATAAAGACTTCGTTTATGTTCTTGGAAATTTCAATGATTATAAAAGAGATGATGATTCTTTAATGAAGATTAATCCAAATAATAATAAATTTTGGATTGAAATAAATGGTTTGATTACAGGATCTGATTATTGGTATCAGTATGAAGTTTTTTCAAAATCTCCAGTTTCTGATTCTCCAACTTTTGTTAAGGTTGCAGATCCTTTTTCAAATGTAATATTATCAAAGTATGATGATTTTGAAATTCCAACATCTTCTTATACTGATCTCCCAAATCTTCCAGAAAATCAAGAGGGTGAGTTTACCCTAATTGAAAACTTATGGTTGAATGATTATAATTGGAATAATCCAGAGTTTAACAAACCAAAAAAAGAAGATTTAATTATTTATGAATTACTTGTCAGAGATTTTGATAATGAAAGAACATTTCAAAATTTAATTGATAGAATAGATTACTTTAAAAATTTAAATATTAATGCAATTGAACTAATGCCTGTTATGGAATTTGAGGGAAATGAAAGTTGGGGATATAACACCTCATATCATCTTTCTTTGGATAAGTTTTATGGAACTAAAAATAAACTAAAAGAATTCATTGATTTATGTCACGAGAATGGCATTGCTGTTATTTTAGATTTAGCATTAAATCATGTTTTTGGTAGAAGTCCTATTGTGAAGTTATGGATGAATGATCCTGATAACAACGGCTGGGGAGGTCCTTCCTCTGAAAACCCGTATTTAAATCAATCACCTAAACATACATATTCTGTTGGCTATGATTTTAATCATCAAAGTGAGTATACACAAGATTATACTAAAAGAGTTGTAAAACATTGGATTGAAGAATACAAAATTGATGGATTTCGTTGGGATTTAACAAAAGGATTTACTCAAAATTGTAATGAAAACGATTACGATTGTACAAATAATTTTCAAAAAGACAGGGTAGATCTATTGAAATCTTATGCTGATTACTCATGGACATTAGATCCAGATCATTATGTAATATTTGAACACCTAGGAACTGATGAAGAAGAAAAAGAATGGGCAAATTATAGAATTGAAGAAGGTAAAGGAATAATGATTTGGGGTAAAATGACCTCAATGTATAATCAATTGACTATGGGTTACTCTGATAATTCAGATATTTCCAGAGCAGACCATAAGTCCAGAGGGTTCGATGATAAAAGATTAATAACTTATGCAGAAAGTCATGATGAAGAAAGATTAATGTATAAAAATATAAATTTCGGGAATTCAACAAACTCAGAACACAATGTAAAAGAAATTGAAGTTGCCTTAGAACGAATGAAATCATTAGGCACTTCATTGCTTTTAATTCCTGGGCCTAAAATGATATGGCATTTTTCTGAAATGGGAATGGAAAATTCAATTTTTACATGTGAGGATGGTACATATGGATCAGAGAATTGTAAACTTTCAACAAAACCTCAACCTCAATGGAATCCCAATTGGAATTCATTAACTAAAAGGAAGGAAATTTACGATTATTGGAAAAAATTAATTGAATTAAAAATAAATGAGCCGGTATTTGAGGGTGAATATCGACTCTCAGCAAACAATCAAAATAGTCTTTTACCAACAATTGAAGTTTGGAATGATAATCTTTCAGGTGATTCACTCAAGTATGTTTATGTGATTTCGAATTTTGAGGTCGAAAAAAAATCACTGATTCTTGATTTACCATTTAATGGAAAATGGAAAAATTTATTAAATAATGAATTTATTGAATTTTCTCAAGATTCAACAATTAATCTAGAACCAGGAACATCACTTGTTTTAGGAAATTACCTTGATTGTGGGCCTACTGATTCTGATGGTGATGGTATTGGTGATGTTTGTGATGACGA
>Ga0228644_1000380_pt1 | contig 14805 bp, 27 predicted proteins | sample 56DmetaG_FD_186020 | JGI IMG/M metagenome (GOLD analysis project Ga0228644, IMG submission 186020) | Seawater microbial communities from Monterey Bay, California, United States - 56D | ecosystem: Environmental > Aquatic > Marine > Coastal | place: USA: California | collected 2016-11-09
CTGACAAAACAAAATCAGAATTACTATTGTTTGTGCCTACTCTGTAAGTAACAGTAACATCATCCATACTATTTGAAGCAGGAGCTAATACACCTTTATTGTTATGTAACAGCATATATAAGTCTTCAATCTCATCACTTCCAAAGAACTCGTTAGAGAACTTTATACTACTATATTTTTCTTGTATAGCATCTATTATGTGTCTAATTTTTATAGCTGGTTTTAATGATAACCAGTTAATTCCATAAGTACCGTCTTCATCTTCATCGTGTAGATTAACGCTATACCCTTGATTATATGGAATAGGGTCTGAAACAGTACCAGATTCATAATACCACTTATCATTAGCAGATATAGCAGGGTATATAATATCTCTATCATTCCCATTATTCATAGTATCTCCGTCTAACTGTAATCCTTGAGTAAAACCATCGTAAACATTTAATTGTTCATATTCGTGATTGTATTTGTTTAAGCTAGATAAGTCAGATAACTCTGCATTACCTATTACATTACTTAAATTGGTTAAACTACCAAAGAAAGTAATACTATAAGATTTTGCTTTACCGTTAGATATCAATGATTTAGTTAATCTAACATAACCAGTCTTCCAAAATATACCGTTTATATGTATTTCTGCTTTTTGCTTTATTCTAGCATCAAAACCATTAACTATACTTGAATTATAGTAATGCTTAAATATCTTATTATTAGTACTAGATGCAGGTACATTAAATGTCTTAGAGTAATCTGTAAATACTTTGCTTATATCCCTAAAGTCTTGTACGGTAGATGTTATTTCTATTGACTCAAAGTCAAAGAACTCAACTCTCTCAAATGTAGGTTCTCCTAATGGATTCCCACTTGTATCTACGTATAATTGTGGCTGCAATCTCATTAAACTATGTTGTCTATTATGTTATTACTCATTTCTACCTCTATTGTGTAGTTTATTAATTTATCGTTAGTTGACGTCTTTAATTTAAGCTCTGAATCCTTAATTTTAACAGCACTTAACACATCATTATTAAAATCATATAATTCCACCTCTTCAGATAACATAAGTTGCTTAAAAGACTCGTTAAGAGCTTCATCCACGAAACCAGAGTTAATAGTTATCTTTTCTACTCCATTTTTATTGTATTCTTGAGAAGACCTTGTTATAGGCGTGTTATCATATCCAATACTTAATTCTCTTGCGTTTATTCTACTTGTTAATTGATTAGCTCTAAACTCTTCTGATTTAACACTCATAGATACTGTAGATTTCTTAAAGAACCATAAGTCTTCCATTACACCAAGCCTATTTCTGAATGTTATTCTATAAGGATTGTATTTACATTCCTCTACTGTCTTTACATTTATGACGTGAACGTTATCTTCGTAAATTACGTGAATAGTGTCTACATCTTCTATCTTGTATTCATCAAAAAAGTCTGTATAACACTGGCTTTCCTCTATAGTACCGTCATCTTCATTAACTCTATTAAGAAAAGAGTCATAATCAAACGTTCTTGCTATTTGTGAGTGAGATGTACTAGCAGCAACAGGAGAACTTAATGTAATAGTGTCTGTATATAAAACACTATTGTTTTTCATAAAATTAACATATACCTCTTGCGAAGAAGAATTATCATTCGTAGGATTTAGTATAGGTATTCTTAGATTAGCATCATCTAACTTGTATATTATATCAGAACTACCAGCATAATAGCTTTTATCTTGAAGAACAGCATTAAAATCTTTATTATATGGCTCTTTACTGTAAACATATCCATTAGCACAAGTATAGTTTGTTACTATATCATCTTGAGCTACTCCACTAGAATTCTCTCCAGATAAAGTTACTGTGATTATACCTGTATCATTAAAAGTAGGGGTGTTACCAAAAGGTGTTATATAAGCATTGAATCCACCTATAAAGCTAGACTCTTTTTTATATATACTTTCACATAAAGGAGCTATATCTATTAAATAGTTGTTTCTGAATGATAATGTGTAAGTTTCATATACAAAACTACCTGTAGCATCCTTTACATCTACTTGTATAGAAGCATTCTCGTAGCTACCTCTACCTATGTGAAATGGACTTCTTGTTAATATTAATGCCATATTATTTTATTTTTTTAATTGTATCTAATTTTGCTAATATATCCTTTTTAAATCCTGCTGATAAGATTTCTTTAATCTCCTTCTGTGTTTGTTGCTTTACTGTCTGCACAAAACCACTACCTTTATATCCGAAACGCTTAGAAATACCTCCTTTAGGGTTTTTAGGGTTTTCTGCATTAGATTTTCCTGCTATACTTCTAGCTAATACAAATCCTAAATTCCTCCAAGTTCTACTTGTTACCTTAGTGAACCTACCTTTCTTATCTCTAAATTGAGGTCTTAATCCCTTCATTTTAGCCCATTTAGCTAGTTTTCCAGACATTTCTCTACTATACTTGCCCTTTTCTTTTATACCCTTAGATAAGGCATTAGCGTACTCCTCTCCGAATAAGTGCAATTCATCCTCTATAACTCTATATCTAAAAGATTTATCTAGGTTACCAGTAGCTTTAAATCCATCTGCTTTAGCTCCATCTTTTAGTTTAGCTTTTATTAGCTTACCAACCTCTTTTAGAGACGCTTTTAAGTTAGTATTTTCCATTAACAGATACTTACTCCGTTAGGTATTTCTATTTGTATAACTGTAGTCCATCCCGCTAATACATTACCATAACTTTCTTTAAATGGCTCTGCTGAAGGTGTACTTGTTACTTGATAATTAGACTTAAACAAATCTCCACGCATTAACTTAGTTATAAGTGAGTTAATTACTTGAAACTGTGTATTCATAACGTCGTGTAAGTTATCATTACCATAAAACTCATCAAATTGGTTCTCTGATTGATTATAATCTACTATATCAGCACATAATAGCTTGATACTAAATGTTATAGTTCTTTCTCCGTAAGATGCACTATCGATTAGTAGATGCGACAATGGGAACATTGTCGTTTTATCTAAATCTAAGTCAGTGATGTCTCCGTAGGAGACCGTATTTACAGCTGGATGGCTTCTTAACTCATCTCTTAATACATCTAATATGTCGTAAACGTGCTTCATTATCTTGTACTTTGTTTTATTAACTTATTTTCTAATTCATTCTTCTCTTTAACGAACTCTAGGTACATTAAACATTGATGAAGTGGGAGTTTTGTAACTTCGTCAATTCTTCTGACATCTCCTTCTGCAAGAGCAAATATTGCTTGATATCCTCCCCACTTTTTTCCGAATGCTTGTGAGAGTCCTTGCCCTCTTTCTGCTCCTGTTGATATTGTTTGAGTATAGAGTCCATTGTATAGCTCCCTAATTTTTTCACTAAACGATAAAAAAAAACCCTAGCACCTAAAGCTATATCTACTGGCATCTCTTTCATTAAATCTGCGTAGAACTCAGTACCTTGATAAGGATGTACTCTGTATTTACCTCCTATTTGATATACTAATGGTCTGTATAGTACAGCCATTGCTCTATGTAGATTCTTTTGGTCAAATATATAGTTTTCTAAGTCTTCCCATTCTCCATAAGTCATTTTATCTAGGTTAGGTATAATACCAAACTCTACTTCTACGCCATCAGAGCCTTTCATTTTAAATGTATTAACTAAATCTACTTCAGTATTTAAAACGTCGTATAAATGAGCTAAAACAGTATCAAATGATGCTATAGGTATTAAGGATAAGTCTTTTAAGCTAACATCACATAATATTTCAATCATTTTCTTATCTAAAAACTCAGAAGTTTCATTATCTTTGTTTTTCTGGTGGATTTCCATAAATTTAACCCACTGATGCAGCTTTACACCTCTTAACGTCTTAGGAATACTTAAATTAAAACCGTTGTCCATATATTATTTTTGTATAATAAGATAACTATTTTTAAAATAAGTGTGTTAAAACTTGTGTATGTCATTTATTTTTCGTAGTATTGCATATGGAATTACTAGATTCAAACAATATAATAACATTTAGGAAGTTTAAGTGTCTGAATACCAATCAGATATACGAGATAGTACAAACAGAGTGTACAGGCAGGTATATTATTAACTCTATAGATACAATAGTTCGTAGTGATGGATTAAGAAAGTCTTTTGCTAGAATGGAGTTAAAAACTAGGTTTAATAATATAGAAGGCATACCAGAAAAAGATTATTTAATTAAAAAGAAGAAAAAAAGATGACACAAAAAGAAATTATTGAAGCAGTAAAAGGAATACATCCAGAAGTAGACCACGAGGGAGTGGATATAGTGTATTCAGACGGAGAATACGATGTAGATGTAAGGTTTACCTCTTGGGATTGTTTATTTACCATAGAAGTGTATTCTAAGGCAGATGATATGCCATTACCTATACAATCTAAAGCTATGACAGAGCTATTTGATTATGTAGTGGAATTACATACAGTTTATATGAGAGATTCACTAGAAATACAAGAAACACAAGATTATTTAGATTATTATGAAAGATAATTTGCGTATGTCAATTATATTTCGTATTATTGCAACCTAATAACAATTAAAAACAAATAAAATTATGAATGTATTATCATTATTCGACGGAATGAGTTGTGGACAGATAGCTCTAGACAAATTAGGAATTAAAGTAGATAACTATTTCGCAAGTGAGATAGATAAGTATGCTATACAGATAGCTAAAAAGAATTACCCTAACACTAAGCATATAGGGAGTGTTACAGAAGTTAAAGGTAATGATTTACCACAAATTGACTTACTGATTGGTGGAAGTCCTTGTCAAGATTTAAGCAAAGCTAAGACAGATGGAGAGGGTTTAAGCGGTGAAAGAAGTGGTTTATTTTGGGAATATGTGAGATTACTTAAAGAGACAAAGCCAAAGTATTTTTTGCTTGAGAATGTAGTAATGAAAAAAGAGTGGGCAGATATTATTAGCGAGTGCTTAGGTGTAGAGCCTATTGAAATAAACTCAAATCTTGTATCGGCACAGAATCGTAGGAGATTGTATTGGACTAATATACCTAATATAAGTCAACCAAAAGATAAGGGTATATTATTAGGTGATATTATCTATGATGATACTTATAAAGTTTTTACAGATGAAAGAATTACAAAAACTAAAAAGATTACAAAAAACTACATCAAATGGGATTTAAGTGGTAAGAGATACTGGTCTCAGCAAGATAGAGCTTACTATAAAGATAATAAAGTATGTACCCTGCCTAAAACAGCACCTACTATGAAGTTAAATATACTGTTAGATTACGATAATGATATTTATAGAAGAATGCATCCAATAGAAGCAGAGAGATGTCAAAATGTACCAGATGACTATACAGAAGGTGTTAGTATAAATAAAAGACTTGAGATGTTAGGTAATGGTTGGACTGTAGATGTTATTGCACATATATTTAAAAACTTAAAATAAAAACTAAATTATGCAAATAGAGGATGTAACAAGTTATGAGAATAGTAAAAGTAAGATTACTATTTTTATGGAAAAAGACTTAAAAGACAAGAGTATTCACTTTCTTAAACATATACAAGAAAAGGGTACAGACAATGAACAACTTATAAGATATTCCTTAGAGATGTTTATGGCAGAACATTATAAGACGCTAGAATTTATAAAAAGCAACCTAGCTAAAGATAGAGATTTTTTTAAACAAGTAATACAATTAAAAGTAAATAATAATAATTAAAAACAATTAAAATGAAACAAACAAATTTAAGTGTAGAGTTAACCTATGTAACTCCAGAATTGGCGGAAAACTATTTAAGATTTAACAATAAGAACAGAAATATTGGGTTGAAAAATATAGAATTTTTAGTTAGCGAAATGATAAATGGTAGGTTTATAGAGAACGGAGAATCTATTGTTTTTGACAAGAATGGAGCTTTAAAAGATGGTCAGCACAGACTGCTCTCTATAGTGAAAAGTGGTAAGTCGTATTTCATACCAGTTGTTAGAGGTGTTGAACCTATAGCTATGTCTACCTACGATACAGGCAAAAGCAGAAGTGCTTCTGACATTCTTTCATTGAACGGATTTAAAAGCACGGCTGTATTAGCTGCGTTTATACTTAACATATCCAGATACTCAATTAATAAATCGAAATCATCTAAAATGGGAGTAGAAGGTAAGGCTCATAAATTAACAAATCAGCAAATATTGGAGTACTGTGAGTCAAACTACCATTGGCTAAATGAAATCGTAAAAAAATTAGAACCCGTCTACAAAAAGTCAAACCCAAAAACAATATCCCTAAGTGCAATGTGTTTAATAGCTTATATGATTGGAGGAGAAGAGCCTAGTAGCGATGTTTATGATTTTATGAATTACCTAGTTGGATTATCAAGAAATCAAGGTACAGCCTCAAATTACATATACACAAAGATGTATAATTCTAAAATAAACAAAGAGCCTTTAAGTTTTTATTGGATTTTAGGAATGTCGATAAAAGCCTATAATTTTCACATAGAAGGAAACCCTGCTGTGAAGTATTTTAAATTTGATATAAGCAAAGATTTACCAAAAGTATTATCAATTAATAATTAAAAACCAATAAAGATGAATAACATTGAATTAAGAAAAACCAAGAAAGACCACTACAAACTACTCCTAAACGGAACAGATGTAACTGGTGAACAAGAAAGGTCTACATTTAGACATATAATACAAGTAATTGATAACGGTATAAACACAGGAATATAATGGAAGTAAGTAAAGAAACAATTAGTTATTTAAAGTCAGTATTAACCTCTCAGTTGCTTTTAGAAGCTAACGAAGAGCTAGTATTAACAAATAGATACAAAGGTAGCTTAAAACAGCAGATAAATAGAGTTAACGGTATGTTAGAGCCTATCGTTCGAGAAGAGTTTGATTCAGTATATCAATCAGACCCAGAGATGACTACAAACATACTAAATAAGATAGACTCTGTAATAAGTACTATCTCTAAGTTAGATTTAGATGAATTAGTTATTGTAGAAGGTCTTTTAAGTGATTACGAGACTAATAAAGAAGAGTATCTAAAGAATGCTCAAGCTCAAATAGATGAAATATAATATGCAACAAAGGATATGCGACTGCCATCTTAGGATTGGCGGTTGCTATTGTAAACTAGAAGAATATGACAAAGGAACAGTACGAGATAGCGAAAGAAACAATAACACAAGTAAACAAATACTTCGAGACTGATTGTAGAGTAAAGAGTAGAAAGACTAATATAGTTAGACCTAGAATGTATGCTTGTAAGATAATAAGAGAGCTTACTGGTATGACTTTGCAAGATATAGCTGACTTATTTGGTCAGAAACACGATAACGTTATACACGCTATAAAAGTAGTAGATAATGATTTAGAAGTAATGCCTAAGTATAAATCTTACTATACAGAGCTAAGAGCTATAATAGAAGCTACAGATACATACCAAAATAGTAGGTTAGCTAAAAAAAGTGTTATAAGTGATGTAAGAAGAGAAGTTTTTAATGCTCTAATGCAGAAAGACTTAAACCATTTAAATAAAATACTAAAAATAATAAGATAATGAATATAAGAGAAAAACAAATAGAGATGCTAGAATCAGCAGAACACGAAAGAAGAATAAGAACTATAGAGCAAAATGGTAATACTGGAGAACACTACGAGCAAGATATGCTTAATGGTTTTAATAAACCTACAGAAGAACTAGACCCTTCTTATTCCTGCACAGACTCAAGGATAGTAGCAGATGCTATTCTAAAGGCAGAAGAGAGAAAAGCTACACCTGTGTTTAGTGGTGTATTAAAATACTTTCCTAATGCTTTAAAAGAGGTTGCTAAGTGTTCTCAAGCAGGTAATGACCAGCACCATCCAGATAAACCTCTGCATTGGGATATGGATAAGTCTAAAGATGAGTATGATGCTTTAACTAGACACTTAATAGACCACACTATAAACCCTATAGATGATGACGGTACATTACACCTAGCCAAAGTAGCTTGGAGAGCATTAGCAGGTTTAGAAAGACATTTAACTAATAAATTATAAGATATGAGATATAAAGCATTATTCGTATTACTATATACAGCAGTATCTATAGTATACACAGGATTTAAAATAATAGAGTTCTTAGGTAGAGAGTTGTTTAACTATATATATTATTAATATGACTAACTGGACTACAGAACAATTAAAGAACCTTAAAGAAGTAACTAACCATAAAGTAATATATGATGGTTATGAGTTTGTGTGGATGTCTAAACCAGATGATATTTGGTCTAGGCATTACATAAGTAACTTTGAAGACTATAACAAACCTATGAGTTGGATACATCATCATACATATAATTGGAATAAAGAATATAAGCAAAGACAAGAAAAGTATTTAGCAGATATGAGAAGAAGCTTAGATATAGATGTTAAGATAAGAGAGATAAGTAGAGAGGCTAAAGTTAAGACTAAAGAGAAGGTTAGAGAAATAGTAAATCTAAAACCAAACATAAGTAGTAAAGATATAGCAGACATACTAGAAATAACACCAAGAGCTGTAAATAAGCATAGAATATAAAAAAGTTCCTCGATTTGTAAAAGTTGGGGAACTAAATTATTTACTATACACTAATAACCAGCAAGTTACAATATTACAAAAACACCCCTATAGAACCTTTTTAGTACTTGTTTGAATTCATTGAATTGAGTTACTACACATCCCTACTATTCATTTTACGTTGAATTCACTTAACTGACTTACTACACATTACTAACCTTTGTTTTACGTCAATATGTCATATACTCCTAAGCTTATATAAGACCTTCTAAGCTATTTAATTATTTATCTGGTATGTTAGTATAGGTTTGTTATTATAGGCTGTTAGATGATATTATAGATTAGTTTTAACATCCATATATATACCTATATTATCCCCTCTACATTTCCCTATATATTTGCAGTAGTTATTAGACATAAAAAAAGCCTCAATTAAGAGGCTATTTGATTATATAAAAAAGGTTGTTTATTTACTGGTATATAGTTGCATCCTGTAACACATTGTAAATTGCACGTGCTGCATCAAGTGTCAATTCTGTTTTTTTCATATCATTGTTAACCACTGAATAAGTGTTGTTTTCTTTTATTATTGCAGTTCTGTTGTTTATGTTTTTTATTATTACTTGCATATCTTTATTATTTTATTTGGTTATTAGTTTATTAATTGTATAGGTATTTCCTTGCTTCCTTTATAGTGTCAAAATACTTTTGTTCGTTAAGTGAAGATACCCTATACATTCCGTGAATTACCTGTAAGTCCTTATTATTTCTGTATTGCACGTATCCACAGTGCAGTGCGTAGCTGGTTAATTCATCTTTATATTTATTAGCTGTATATAGTTTGTTTATAGTATTCATATCTTATTAGTTTATTTGGTTATTATTAAAATCATTGTAGAAATTGAAATCGTTAATTTCCAACTCGTTGTAATAAGCTTCGATTGTGTTGTTTATATTATTCATAGTTTTATAGGTTTTTAAAGTAGTTTAAATGATAGTGTTTACAGTAATTAATTGCGTGAGATATTGACGTCATATAAGGAGTTTTTAATACTTTGCCGTTGGTTAAATGCACTTTATTAAGTTTTGGAGCGTGTAAGCTTTTATCTAACTTTAATATATATTTATTTATTTTATTTTCCATTATAATTGTATTTTAAGGTTTGTTTTTATTTGTTTCTTTATATCATCTAAGATTTTAAACTTATTATTGTAACGAGCTCTAAAACGGCTAATATCATTTGTAAGGGTAAAATCTACAATTCTATTGTTTTCTACTTTGTAAAATATAAAATCTTTGCTGCTATTTAATATTTTTACAGCTGTTGTAATACTTATTTTTGTAGTCATTTTTTATATTGTTATTAAATGTTTTTTATCGTTTGATATTTTCAAGCCCTCAAACTTTACAGGGTCTAAATTGTTAGCAAAATCCAAAATATTAGATTCGTGTATTTTTTCAGTACTCCAATTAAAATTCAATTCATTTGAATGATTGTAATATATTACGCCTTTTATATTTCCTGTTCGTGGTGAAATTTCAAAACCTTGTTTTATAAGCTCTAAATTTATAGCGCGCTCTTTATTGTGCTTTAAAACTGCTTTTTTATAGTCCGCATTAACTTTGTTAATCATTGCCGACTTGAGGTCTGAAAGTCTTTTATTTTCTCGTTCTTGTTTTGCCTCTTTACTGTAATAACCCGACTTTTTAAGTTCTCTAAACTCTTTTAATTTATCCGCATTTATGGAAATATCGTTTTTGTCTTTTTCGTATTTAGATTGAAATTTTAAGCCTGTTAACTTTTCAAGTTCCGAAATAGCTTTATTTACAATTTTTTTCCAACCCGCAACAATTCCCAGCTCAACAAGTAAAACAGAAAATTCAAATTTATTTTCGCTATCTTTTAAAATATCGAATTGTTCCAATGAGCAGTTAAAGTAATTACAAAAGTATTGAGCAAAATTTTCGTCATCGATTCCGCATTCATCAAATCCGTTTTTTAAAAAGTAAAAACCATTTGCAACCGAATGAGTACCAAATCCGCCAAAACTCCATAAATGAACAGTTTTAAATATTTCAAACTCTGGAAACACTTTTAAAATATCATCGTGTGCGCAACCGCCGAAAGTATCAACCCATCTATTGCGGACTTTTTCGTAACCGCTACAAGTCATTGAAAAATATTCATAACCATTTTTGCAATTTTCGCCTAATCGTATTGTAACATCTATTTTTTCCTCACCTATTGTTTTTGATACGTCATAAATTAATTCGTTTGTAATTTCAATGTATTTCATAATTTGTTTATTTTATTAGTTATTATATAAGTTTTCCATAAATTTAATACCAGCTGAATAATTTGCTGAACTTGATTTGTGATATATTGCTGATAATTCTTTAGCAATGTTCCACATTTTTAATTCTAGTAATTCACTATGTAATTTTGTAAATCGTTCGTTTAATTCGTTAATTTCTTTTCTGTTTTCTTTAGTCATAATTTTAATATTTTATAGTTAATAATTTTAGTTTCTAATTGCATAAGATGCACCCTTTGCACATTCTTTTAATACTTCATTAGCTTTTTTTAATACTCTTTTAATTTTTGCCATTTTATTTATTTTTTAAGTTAATATTATTTTTAATAAAAAATGTAATTTTAACCTCATAGGGTTTTTTATCTCTATCAGTATAACAGCCTTTATTAAATACTTTCATAAATACATTTTTATAAATAGGAAATAAAGAATTGTTATTAATACTATCTTCAAAAATATATTCACTTTCACGTTCAAATTTCAACATTGTACTTTCATTAAAATTCAAAGTAATTGTACTAGCTATTCCCTTATCATTAAATTTTAACCAGCAACCCCAATTTTCTAATTTACAATTTTGTAAACCGTAATTTAGTTTTTCAATTACATTTTGATTTTTAAACTCAGTCTCTAAATATTCACAAAGCCTGTCAGTATACTGGCTTTTGCCTAAATATTGTATTTTTATTTTTGCCATTTTATTTATTTTTAAGTTAATAATGTTTTTTACCACCAAAACCCCGAACGCAAAGCGAACGAGGTTAAAAGTTTATTTTCAATGTGTCAAAGAGCCACCAAAAGCGGGTTTAAAATTTTATCTACTGGTCTAAAAAAATCGGTGTTACTACTAGCCGAACCAAATCGGCAAAGCCTCGCAAGGCATTTTTTAGAATTTCGAGAAGTATTTTAAAGAACATTGCACCGAAGTACGAAGCAAATCTACAACCCTTTTCTAAATAATCAACTATAAATTGAAAAAACTTTTATTATTTTTTTATATTTAAAATGATTCTAAATAACGCAGGGTATTTTTCTGTAATATAATGAAACGCGCGCGCGTACAACAATATTTTTAATCTACAAAACATTTAAAGCACTTTTTTTGTTTAAAATAACATCTTTTAAATTGTATGTTTGTGCTATGAAAATGACGTATACAAAAAATATATTTAATATTACTATTTTTACACAATTTATAATCATTCTATATAAGTTATTTAGAATAGTTACAAAAACCAAAATTACCCCATCATATTAAACGCACCCCTTCATATTAAACATAGGGCATCATATTAAACATAAGACAAATGGAAACTTTATTTATTCAAACCAAAACAGAACTTAAACCCTTCATATTAAACACAGAAACCTCGCCAAAATTAATTGACAAGGTTGTAAATGATTTACTTGATTTATATCCTAATTGTGATTGGTGGATTGAAGAAGGCTGGAAGTAGTAACCCCTTCATATTAAACATACCCCTTTATATTAAACGTCTTATCTAATTGTATAGACACCACTATTTATGCCTTGTATTAAGTACATCATAGCGTAACGCATTGCATCCATATAGTGATTAAACTTATCTACAGGTACTTCTCCCTTATCTTTCCAAACGTAGTTATTAATCTCTCTTATAATACCGTGAGAGTTTCTATCTACTATTATCTCATAATCCTGCATAAGTGCTATACCAGATAATATACTACCTTTCTTCTTTATAGTAGGTTTTATGTTAAGACCCAATACTTTTAACTCATTTATTAGTCTGGGTTCTGAGTTATCACATATAATTAAGTCTAAACCACATTCTGACTTATTCTTCATATATATCTGTGATGTATTTAAGCCTTTCTGACCAAATATTTCTTTAACCCATACCTTTCTAGCATTTTTATCTACAGATATCTTAATTAGGGTCGTTAAATCCTCAGAGAAACCAAAATCCTGTCCATAACAAGTTAGTTCTGTAGGAATATAATCTCCTACTCTCCATTTTCTTATTATAGTACCTTCAGCTTTATTTAACCAACCTCCAAGTATTTGATGCTCGTACTTGTCTGGTCTTTTCTTTTTCATTGTCATAATTTGTTGTAAGAATGACTCTGATAGGTTATCTTTATTATCTCTATAGTCTGTATGTATGTAAGTTACATCATTTAAGGTTAAATTAGAGCCTCCTAAGACATTTTCTGATTGAAACCAACGTTTGTATATCCAATGTTCTTTAGTTGTCGGATTCATCACTAAAATAACTCTGTTCTGCTTAAGTTGCGAACGTATAGAGAAGTCTATCTTGTCAAATGTTTCTTCATCAACTAATTCTTCTGCTTCATCTACTACAAATGTTGTAATACCGTTTAATGATTTAAGTGCTGCTGTTTGGTTACCTGATGAGGTTCTAATACCTTTAAATATTATAGAGCTACCTGTCTTTAGGTTCATTATCTCATCTTTAGTTATCCTAAAGTCTTCGTGAACTCCCATTAAGTTAATCTTCTCTATAAATTCAGGTATAATAGATGTATGTGCAGAAATCATTGTATAACGTGAGAACAAAACCTTATGACCTTTCTCATAGGTTAGGTTAAGTAGGAATACGTTAATACTAAATGATTTACCAGAACCACGACCTCCAGTTACAACGAAGTATCTTGAAGGTTCTTTAAATAGTGGTATGTATTTATTGTGTATGCTTAATTTACTCATCCTTAGGTGTTACGTCTATAATCTTATCTTTAACTTTCTTACTTACATCACTATCTCCAAAAAAGTTTATAATAGGAGCTTTAACAGTTGTTCCTACGTTATCTTTATCTTCTGAATACATCATATCAGTAAGTAGCTTCATATGGTTATAGCTACCTTCTTTAGCCTTTTTAGCCATAGACTCAAACATAGCAACTTCACTACCAAATACATTCTTGATAGCTTTCTTTGCATATTGTTTCTTGCGACTCTTCTTTGCTTGGTTAAGCATTGGCTTATTAGACCTTTCTCTTTCAGGTATAGGTAACTTAGGTATAGATTTCTTCCTAGAGTTACCCTTTCTGCCATCAGTTGGCTTTATCTCTTTGCTGTTCATAATAAGATAACGTATTTTTAACTATTCTGTGTTAGTGACAATCTCCATTAGTAACTCATTAAACTTCTCATCTTTAATAGCTTGGTAGTTATTCATAGCTTTAAATATACCTGCACAAGCTAGATACTGTTCTTCTTCTTCAGCTATTTCTAAATCCCATTGACATTCTTCTAATGTTAAAAGCTCCTGTTGTAAGTTATATTTATATATATCATAGAAAGCGTCTATAACTTCTTTATCACTTTCTCCCTTGTATTCTGATGTTATCATTGCAATCTGTTTTTAATGTTAATAATGCTTTACATTCGTTGTATTTCTCTTTAGATTCATCTCCATACACTTCTTTAAACAATGTATAGACTCTTCTAGTGGCTGAGAACGGTGTTTTAACGCCTTCTAAGAGCTTTCTAGCATAAACCTTGCCGTATCCTTTACAATACTTAATATTGTCTGCTGAATCGCCTACAATCATCTGTGTATAAAAGTTAATAGTAGCTTCTTCTTCTGATATCTTAGATAATGTTTTCTTTTTCCAATGGTAATCATAAAACCAGCAAGGAAATTGTTTATAATCTTTATCTATAGATACTATTATAACAGAATCTACACCACTTTTATCAGATACTCTTTTCCATAATGTAGCTACAACATCATCTGTTTCTACTCCTAAACCATAATGAGACTTATACTTTCTCTTAACTAAGCTATGTAATTTACCTAGTATTGGAGGTTTCTCTCCTGTTCTATTAGCTTTATACTCCTTAGATATATCGTGTCTAAAATTACCTTTAGAACCGTTACATACTATAAACTTATCTACTTCTACCTGCTCTTCTAATTCAGCAAATATCT
>Ga0228644_1000412_pt1 | contig 14173 bp, 13 predicted proteins | sample 56DmetaG_FD_186020 | JGI IMG/M metagenome (GOLD analysis project Ga0228644, IMG submission 186020) | Seawater microbial communities from Monterey Bay, California, United States - 56D | ecosystem: Environmental > Aquatic > Marine > Coastal | place: USA: California | collected 2016-11-09
CTTGGATTTGATGTCCAGGTTTTTGCAATGGTTGGATTGCATTCGCAGGCGGAGGCTGACTTGCAGGCATTTGAAGCAAAGTGTCTCAAGTGGGACTACGTGCGAGAGTGCCACATGCTGAATGGTGAAATCGATTTCGTCTTAAAATGTGTGGCGCCAGATTTATCAAGTTTCCAAAATTTCCTGACCGAAAAGCTCACAAGTGCAGACAATGTGGCGAGTGTGAAGACATCTCTTGTCATAAGATGTGCCAAAGATGTCCCGGGCGTCCCAATTACCACACCTACAGAGTAATGACAGAAATAAGCCGCCCATAATCAGGCTCACCTAAGTGTGTGGACTTCCTATATGAATAGAATTTATCGCTATCCTCATATGTGCAATGGCCAGTCCACTCAGGATTTTTTACTCCTGCATTTCTCAAGGCGTGAAGGCAAAATCCAGGCAAATCAAAGTGATATTTATTCGTTTTCCCATTTGCGAAAAACCTCAAATTATAGTGATCCTCGAGGAGAAAAGTTTCAAGAAACTCCTCGCCCACTTCATAATTTTTTTGGCTTATACACGGCCCCAAAACTGCCTTAATATTCGAAATATCTGCACCCAGATTAACCATTTCCTTGACTGTGTTTTGGGCAATGCCTTTGAGGGCACCCTGCCACCCTGAGTGAGCAGCGCCAACTATTCCAGTAGCTTGATCACAAAAAAGAATTGGTGCGCAATCTGCCGTTAGTATTCCAATGGCTATACCTTTTGTATTTGAGACAATTGCGTCAGCCTTTGGGTTTGTACCAATTAGTTGGTCGGAACTTATTATTACTTCTGCGGAATGAATTTGATGCACAGTCATTAATTTATCTGAGGAAACTCCCATTGCGTCACATACCAATGACTTGTTCTTAATAACCGCATCTGATTGGTCACTTGATCCTACGCCACAATTTAATCCCTTAAATATTCCACTTGAGATGCCGCCATGTCTGGTAAAAAAGCCATGCTTACTTGAAGAGAGGCAGTCTGCGGTAATTATTTGAAGCGTCATTCATTAAATCCTGCGGGCAAGTCAGAGTTCTCTGGAATTATTGCAATTGTTTTGAATAATGAACCCATTTCATCTGGGTGGGTCAAGCGTTTGTGCGCGGATATGTGATTTTCTAGTGCTGTGCCGTCCATACTCTTCGCTAGGGTTTGAGCCCTTTGAGTTATCCCGAGACGCTCTAAGAGGATACCCTGGGATATCATTGGGCTGACTTTCGCGTATTTGGACGCTGCGTTTGTTAGGTCTTTGAAGCTTACGTGAGCGGTCAAATCTGCTTTGCCGCAGTGAGTTAATGGGTCAATCTTTGTGTGATTTTTTAAAGCCTGTAAGCTATCACCGTCACTGTCCCATTCTCCGTAATCAATGATTATTGCACACCCGCCGTTTGTCTGAATATGCTCACCAATTGCAGAGACAAAGGCGACGCTCGGCGGTGAAATTTCTAGCATATCTCCATTTGGGATGTCATTTGTCTTTGAGAACACATCCTCTGAAGTCGCAGTGCCTAAAATAAAGTGAAGCTGATCGCCTTCAACTGCAATCATTTGCTCCTGCCACCCCTCATCAGTGCATCGGTACTGTTTAATTGGGAGGCAATCGAAGAATTCATTTGCTATCAAGAAGAGTGGATCCTGCGGCAACTCAGAAAAATAATCTAGCCAGGTGACATTATACCCACTGAGTGCAGACTTTTGGCGTTCCCGCATTTCTGGGCTCGCTTCGACTAAATGTAATTCCATCGATGCGTGGAAGTTTGGAACAGATTTTGTAGCGCGTAATATATCGGCCATGAGCGTCCCATTGCCTGGACCTAATTCCGCTAAAACAAATGGTGTGGCCATGCCCTGGTCAATCCAGGATTGTGCGAGTGCCAGGCCAATTAATTCCCCAAACATTTGACTAATTTCCGGCGCAGTTGTGAAATCACCCTGCGCACCAAGTGCGTCTCGGTTTGTATAGTAACCATGTTCGGGGTGAAGGAGGCATAATGTCATATATTCTGAGACTGGCATTGGCCCAAATCGCTTTATTTGTTTTTTAATGATGTCACTGAGTGCAGTCATGTCGCGCGTCTTCTCGCCATATAAATTACCGCTATCCCTATGAATACCATAGGCAGAGATAATGTTTGACCCATTGTGAGGCCGAAGTCGTAAAGTCGAATAATATGTCCATTCGGATTATTAATAGAAATAAATTGTAAATCTGCCTGCCTATATCCCTCTACAATCACGCGAGCCAATCCGTATCCTATAAAAAAAACCCCAATAATTTGACCTGGGATTTTTAACCAATTACGTCTGAATATCAGGTAGGCCATTAAGATGAAGAGCACCACGCCTTCGAGTGCCGCCTCGTATAATTGTGATGGGTGGCGCGCACAAATTTCGCCAAGTACCTGGCCGCAGCTTTGTGCAGCTTCAGTGGGAAACGCAACGCCCCAAGGCGCATCCGTAGGGCGCCCCCATAATTCTGCATTAATAAAGTTTGCAATACGTCCAAATAACAATCCAAAGCAGCTACTCGAAGCAATTAAGTCACCCACAGACCAGGGATTGCTCTTCGTTTTCCTACAATAAAGCAGGGCGGCTATTATGACACCAATAAAGCCTCCGTGAAATGACATGCCACCTTCCCAAACCCGCACAATACGCAATGGGTCTAATAGGAATGCATCAAATTGATAGAATAATACATATCCGAGCCGGCCACCTAAGATAGTGCCAATAATCATCCACGTAATGACGTCTTCAATTTCTTTTTTTGTGACTGGGGCGGTATTATTTTGCCATAATCCAACTCTGCCGACTTCAAAGCGCATCCAAGATAACGCGCAAAGAAATCCAGCTATGTAAGAAATGGCATACCAGTGAATCGCAAGAGTGCGCCCCATTATTTCAAAAGAAATAAGGACTGGATCAATATCAGGAAAGGGCAATATTGCGAGCATTTATTATATCCATTTTTATTACTATGTGCGGTTTGGTGTCCCAAAGTGTCAAGCCGCCATTGGCAAAGTTGTAAAAAAATACCATATATAAGATATAGTACAACGCGTGGAGCTTTAATATGCAAACCAACAACAAATTTTTCGACGATATGTCAAAAGTCATGACAAGTGCCATGGGCGTTGCCCAAGGTGCAAAGGAAGAAGCGGAAACAACTATGAAAAGTTGGATTGATCGTTGGTTGGCTGATCGTGATTTTGTAACACGCGAGGAGTTTGACGCAGTTAAGGCAATGGCTCAAAAGGCTCGTGAAGAGAACATTTCTCTTTCAAAACGCCTTGATGCTCTTGAAAAGAAAAAGTCACCAAAAGCAAAGAAGTAATCATTAATTGATTCTAGAAAATTTCTTTTTGGTTAATTTTTTTATAAATTTAATCCACACACGATGGATATCTAAAATAAACATAAAATAATCTGTGGATAACCGAAATTAGTTGGGGATAGATTGTTTTTTTGTAAATAAATATCTTTACAGAATGTATTTGCTGACACACTATATGTAGTAAGAGGTAATTAATAAACCTCGACTCATTGGGTTAACACCTGCATTTAGTAGTGTGTTTTCCTCCCAAAAAGAGGGTTAGAAGTGGCAGATAAAGAGCAATACTTGAGTGACAGTGAAATTCACCCAATCGATATAGTCGAAAACTTAATCAAGAACAGATCATGGGATTTTGACCGTGTCGGGGATGATCAAATAGCCATGATGGTCGAGGGAAAGTGGAGGACTTATTCCGTTAATCTAGCTTGGTCCGCATATGATGAAACGCTCAGGTTGATATCCTCATTTGATCTTGATCCACCCAAAGAGAAATTACCTGAATTATTTGAAGCTTTGAATTTAGCAAATGATGACTGCTGGACTGGTGGGTTTTCTTATTGGAAAGATCATAAAATGATGGTTTTTCGCTATGGACTGGTATTGTCGGGCGGAGCAATCGTGAGCGCAGATCAAATTGACCATCTATTACACATGGCCGCTACAACTTGTGAGCGTTATTACCCAGCGTTCCAATTGGCATGTTGGGGGGATCAGACACCCACGTCCGCAATGGATGTGGCTATCGCTGAAGCCTATGGCCACGCATAGTTTGTTTAAAAATAAGGATAAGTACATGGCTATAGAAACTGTATCTGAAAAGGGATTGGTTCTCCTCGGCTGTGGTAAAATGGGCTCTGCTATGCTCCAAGGTTGGTTAGCAGATGGCTTGGGCCTAAACTCTGTGTATGTCCTTGATCCATTTCCCTCTCAATGGGTATTAGAGCTTGAAGGGAAGGGTTTAAATCTAAACAAACCTCTACCTCAAGAGCCTGCCGTATGCATTATAGCTGTCAAACCCCAAATGATGGGTGAAGCACTGCCTTCCCTTAAACAAATTGCAAAATCGGACACCATATTTTTATCAATTGCTGCGGGCACTTCCATTGCAAGTTTTCAGTCTATTCTGGGGGATAATTGTAAGATTGTGAGAGCAATGCCCAATACACCAGCTGCAATAGGCCAGGGCATTACAGCCCTCATAGGGAATAGAAAGACTTCAAGTGAAGATGTGGAGCTATGTGAGAAACTATTAAAGGCAGTGGGCGATACAGTTGTTTTAGAATCCGAAGAGCAAATGGATGCAGTGACTGCAGTTTCTGGATCTGGGCCAGCTTATGTGTTTCATTTAATTGAAACTTTGGCTGCAGCAGGGGTAGCTCAGGGATTATCGCCTAATTTAGCCATGATATTAACTAAAAAGACTGTCTCTGGTGCGGGGGCACTTGCCTTTCAATCGGAAGAAAGTCCCGAGCAATTGAGGGTAAATGTAACCTCACCTGGGGGGACAACCCAAGCTGCATTAGAAGTTTTAATGAATAAAGAAACTGGCTTCCCAAAGGTTTTGTCAGAGGGCGTCAGCGCGGCGGCCATTCGCAGTAAGGAATTGGGTAAGTCATGAGTGAAATTTCATTTGATGATTTTATGGCAGTTGATGTTCGTGTTGGAGAAATTACCCGAGCTGAGCCGTTTCCTGAAGCAAGAAAACCTGCATATAAACTCTGGGTGAATTTTGGTAATGAAATTGGTGAGAAGAAGTCTTCAGCACAAATTACCGTACATTATAGTCTCGCAGAATTAGTGGGAAAGCGTGTGATGGCAGTAGTTAATTTTCCTCCTCGACAAATTGGTCCAGTCAAGTCTGAAGTTTTAGTTTTAGGTGTTCCAGATGAAGATGGCGCAGTGATTTTAATTGCTCCTGACAGCAATGTACCACTTGGTGTGAGGTTGTTTTAAAACGACATAGTGTCGTAAAAATGCCTTTACTGTCGGCTTTCTCGAAGACTACTTTCTATTATTTAAATAGTAATTGTTTTGATAAGAATGTTATCCTATTCAGGGGTACGTTTAGGAGGCAAAATGAATCATACCCAACCTGTAATAGACACTTCTCCCAAAGTATCTGACGAGATTAGAAAAACGACTTGTTACATGTGTGCCTGTCGTTGTGGCATAAATGTGCATATGAAGGAAGGGAAAGTTGCTTACATCGAGGGCAATCGTGATCATCCAGTAAATAAGGGTGTCTTATGTGCAAAGGGATCCGCAGGTATCATGCAGGTCAACGCACCGTCACGTCTTCGCTCCCCTCTAAAGCGTGTTGGAGAGCGGGGCTCTGGTGAGTTTGAAGAAATCAGCTGGGATGAAGCATTAGAGATAGCATCGAGCCGACTTGCAAAAGTACGTGCAGATGATCCATCTAAATTGGCATTTTTTACTGGTCGAGATCAGTCCCAATCATTCACAAGCTTCTGGGCGCAAGGATTTGGTACTCCAAATTACGCAGCACACGGCGGCTTTTGTTCCGTGAATATGGCTGCGGCTGGTATCTACACAATGGGGGGTGCATTTTGGGAATTTGGACAGCCTGATTGGGATCATACCAAAATGTTTATGCTCTTCGGTGTGGCCGAGGATCATGACAGTAACCCGATTAAGATGGGTCTAGGAAAATTAAAGAAACGTGGCGCTAAGGTTGTTGGTGTAAACCCAATTCGAACGGGGTACAATGCAGTTGCAGATGAGTGGGTTGGTATTACTCCTGGAACTGATGGATTATTTATTACAGCGCTCATTCACGAATTAATGAAGGCCGGCAAGATTGACCTCCACTACCTAGCTCAATACACAAACGCGCCAGTTCTGCTCGACAGTGATCCTGCAAGTGAGAGTTATGGATTGTTTCTTCGTGATAAAGATAACAAACCGCTAGTGATTGATTTAAATTCTGGGAAGAAAGTAGCCTTTGATAAAAAAGGTGTGAAACCAGATTTAAATGGCTCAGTTCGACAAGCTGGAATAACGCACACAACAGTATTTCATAAAATGGCTGAGACATACATGTCACCAGAGCATGACGCGGCAAATGTTGCTGAGCAATGTGGAGTTTCAGAAGAAACAATCAGACGTCTTGCTGCAGAGTTGGCACACGTCGCCTTTGAGCAAGAAATTACTCTGCCTATTGAGTGGACTGATTTTCGTGGTGAGAAGCACAAAGAAATGACAGGTCGCCCTGTGTCTTTCCATGCAATGCGTGGAATTTCTGCACATGCAAACGGTTTCCAAACATGTCGTGCCTTGCACATACTACAGATTATTTTGGGCAGTGTGGAAGTGCCAGGTGGATTTAGATTTAAACCACCATACCCAAAGTCATTTGAAATTCATCCTAAGCCTCATTACGGTTATGCGCCAAATCAACCACTTGATGGTCCTCACTTAGGATTTACACACGGTCCAGAGGATCTCGCCTTGAAGGCAGACGGGACAGCCGCAAGAATTGATAAGGCATTTACTTGGGAAAACCCAATGTCATCACATGGGTTGATGCATATGGTTATATCTAATGCTCATGCTGGTGATCCATATAAAATAGATACATTATTTATGTATATGGCAAATATGTCTTGGAACTCTTCTATGAATACCAGTGGTGTAATGAAGATGCTCACAGATAAAGACGAAAATGGCGACTACGTCATTCCAAATATAATTTACTCGGATGCCTATTCATCTGAAATGGTATCATATGCAGATCTTGTATTACCGGATGCAACCTATCTTGAGCGTCATGACTGTATTTCATTATTAGATCGCCCAATTTGTGAGGCTGACGGTGCTGCGGACGCCATTCGCTGGCCTGTAATTGAGCCTGACCGAGACGTGCGTGGTTTCCAATCAGTTTTATGCGATTTGGGTGCACGACTTGGATTGCCAAACTTTACAAATGAAGATGGATCCCAAAAATTTGCTGATTATGCTGATTATATTGTTAATCATGAGAGAAAGCCTGGGATTGGTCCACTGGCTGGTTTTCGTGGTGACGGTTCAGAGTCTGGGCGGGGTGATGTAAACCCAGATCAACTTGATAAGTATATTGAGAATGGCGGTTTCTTCGTTGAACATATTAATGAAGATGCATCTTATTACAAACCTTGGAATACGGCATACCAAGAATGGGCAGTTAAGATGGGATTATTTGATGCGCCCTCACCATATCTTTTCCAACTTTACGTAGAGCCTATGCGTAAATTCCAATTGGCAGCAGAAGGTCACGGTGATCGGCAACCTCCAGAACACTTACGTGAGAGAGTTCGAGAGACAATGAACCCTCTACCTGTTTGGAACAATTCAACGGACAAGGATTATCCAATTCATGCGCTTACTCAACGCCCTATGGCAATGTACCATTCATGGGGAACACAAAATGCATGGTTGAGACAAATTCATGGCGTAAATCCTTTATATGTCCCAACAAAAATTTGGGAACAAAATGACTTTAAAGATGGTGATTGGGCAAAGGTGTCTTCACCACATGGTGAAATTACTGTGCCAGTGGCTCATCAAGCCGCATTAAATGAAAATACCATTTGGACTTGGAATGCCATTGGTAAACGAAAAGGCGCTTGGGCTTTAGACGAGAAGGCACCAGAGGCAACGAAAGGGTTTCTCTTAAATCACATAATTCATGAATTAATGCCTGCAAAAGGTGATGGTATGCGTTGGGCAAACTCTGATCCTATTACTGGGCAGGCTGCGTGGTTTGATTTGAAAGTTGCGATTGAAAAAGTTGAAGCACCCGCTGAAAGTAAACCAAATATACCGGCACAAAAATCACCAGTTGGTAAAGGCCCTAAAAATCTAACATGGAAGGTAGGAGCATGACCGCATTACCCCCTAAATCTGATGTGAAGTTGGGTCTAGTAATCGACCTTGATACATGCGTTGGCTGTCATGCCTGTGTCGTGTCTTGTAAAGGCTGGAACACAGAAAATTATGGTGCGCCATTATCTGACCAAGATGCTTATGGTGAAAATCCGTCAGGTACTTTTTTAAACCGTGTACATTCTTATGAAGTTCAACCTGAACAGGGTGCAGCGCAAACCATACACTTTCCAAAATCATGCCTCCACTGTGAAGATGCACCGTGTGTCACTGTTTGCCCAACTGGTGCGAGTTATAAGCGCGCTGAGGATGGTATCGTTCTTGTAAATGAAGACGCGTGTATTGGATGTGGTCTTTGTGCATGGGCATGTCCATACGGTGCCCGCGAACTAGATCAAGCAGCTGGCGTAATGAAAAAATGCACGCTTTGTGTTGATAGAATTTATAATGAAAATTTACCTGAAGAAGATCGTGAACCCGCATGTGTTAGAACATGTCCAGCAGGCGCACGACATTTTGGCGACTTGGGCGATGCTGATAGCGATGTATCAAAATTAGTTGAAGAGCGTGGCGGAATGGATTTGATGCCAGAACTTGGAACAAAACCAGTAAACAAATATCTGCCGCCCCGTCCGAAAGATCAGGGAAATGAAATTGACATCTTGGCTCCATTGTTGGCGCCTGTAGCGACTGAAACTTCTGGCTTTCTTGGATGGCTTGATCGTACTTTGGAGAAAATCTAATGCATCCAGCACCATCCGTAATTCTCTTCTCAGTATTGTCAGGCCTTGGTTTTGGGATGTTAGCATGGTTAGGAATTGGCAAGCCGCCAATGACAGGCTTGTTTGCATTTGTATTTTTCTTTGTAGCTTATGCCTTAGCTGTCGGTGGATTGTTATCAGCAACATTTCACTTAGGTAATCCAAAGAATTCTCTTAAGGCTTTTAGTCAATGGAGAACAAGTTGGCTTAGCCGTGAAGGATGTTGTGCTATCGCTGCATTAATGATCATGGGTATTTATGCAATTGGTGCGATATTTTTTGAAACACATTGGGTTTTAATTGGTACAATCGGCGCAATATTATCAATTGTCACAGTATTCACGACTTCAATGATTTATGCTCAGTTAAAAACTGTTCCACGTTGGAACCATTGGTCGACACCAATTTTATTTGTAAGTCTATCAATATTTGGTGGGGCCCTAATGACTGGACAAGTGACTGTTGCAATGTACGGTTTTGTCTTTGTTGGCTTAATCCAAATATTTGCATGGTTCTCAAGTGATGGCCGTTTTGCAAGAAGCGGCTCTACAATTGAAACAGCCACAGGCTTGGGTCATATTGGCAAAGTTAGAATGTTTGAGCCACCTCACACTGGAACAAACTATTTATTAAAAGAAATGGTTTATGTAATCGGACGCAAGCACGCTACAAAATTAAGGTTGCTAGCTATCGTTTTGATGGTTGTTATACCAGTTGCAATGATTGGAATGGGAGCACAGCATGGTATTAAAGCAATTGTTGCAGTTCTCTCACATGTAGTTGGAGTATTTGCATCACGCTGGCTTTTCTTTGCAGAAGCGGAACACGTTGTTGGATTATATTATGGCAAGCGTGGATAATTATAATAATTAGTTAATTTAAAAAAGGCACAAATTTATAGTTACGCCTTTTTTTATCTATACCCTAATCTCAAGATACGTGTTGAGCTGATAATTCTACGGCATGTAGAAATGACTTAGCTGATGAACTTGCTGACATTAAATAAAATGTGTCGTCGGCTTTTCTGATAATTATTGCAGACATATGTTCCATGCTTGTTCGAGCCATACTATCCAATTGGAAAATTTCTTTGTCTAAATCCAACTGACAAATGCGCTCTAATGCTTCGCGTGATGATGATCCACTTATTTCTAAAATAACCCAGGCATCTGTTTGGTCAGTAATATAGGCACTCCCATCAAATTCAATTGCCATTGATTTTTCATGGTCGTCTATTCTTTTTGTTAACACAAATATTTGATCAGGCTGAGTAGAGAGAATGCGTGTATCTTTATTTTTGACAGACTTATTAGGTGAAGGCATTTTAAGCCCAAATATATTCTTGATACTATTTTTAAATTTTGTTTCTCCACCTTGAGGAATAGCCATTGCGATAAGACTTTGATTTGAAACCTCACGTAATCGAATATTCCCAATGTCTTTGTCATATCCATTTAAGGAGCTAGTTGCTGATAGTTTAGCCACGTTGCAGCCCTCCTTCTGGATCGTACATGTGTGAAGATACAATTTCTACAAGTATGTCTGTTCCCCTTACACCATCCCATGCTCTAATGATTTCACCGTGGCGTTCATGACCACGCTCAAGAAATCCAAGGCCTATATGTTGCTCGAAATGTGGTGAATAACATACGGATGTAATCCAGCCTTGATCATTTTTTGTTGTAGGCTTGTCATTTTTTGCAAGAAAGTGTGCACCTGATGATAAGCTATCGGATTTCTCGACAGTTTTAACACCCACAAGGCGGACTTGGTCGTCTGCAACCATGGCTTCCCTGCGAGAAAGTACAGATCCAATACTGTCCTTCTTTTTAGAAATCATATTATTCATATTTACGTTAAATGCCGTCATTTGACCATTAAGTTCCGCACCAGTGACGTGGCCTTTTTCTATGCGCATCACGCCTAAGGCTTCTGTGCCATATGGTGTTATATCAAATTCTTCGCCAGCTGCCATAATTTCACGAATTAATGCATCGCCATATCTTGCTGGTACAGCAACTTCATATGCCAGTTCCCCTGAAAAGCTTATACGGAATAATCGCCCAGGTGTTCCCCCGCAAACAGTAACATCAGAGCATGCCATAAACGGAAACCCGTCATTGGACATGTCAACTTTGTCTATTACTTTAGACAAAACAGCTCGGCTATTTGGCCCAGCAATTGCAAACTGTGCCCACTGGTCTGTTGTAGAAATAAGATGAACATCGAGATCTGGGAATAAACACTGACGAGCGAATTCCATATTTCTATAAACTAAAACCGCATTTGCCGTAGTCGTCGTCATTACAAAATGATCTTCGGCTAGGCGAGCCGTAGTGCCATCATCATAACAAATACCATCTTCGCGTAACATTAGGCCATATCTCACTCTGCCCACAGGAACTTTGGCAAATGGATTTGAGTAAATTTTATTTAAGAATTCAGCGGCGTCCTTACCTTTGATGTCAATTTTTCCAAGTGTTGATACATCACAAACGCCTACTGACTTTCGAGTTTTTATGACTTCACGGTCGACACTATCACGCCATGTTTTATCACCGGATTTTGGGAACCATTGTGCCCTCATCCAGTTACCAACTTCAACAAATTCCGCACCTTGCTCGTCTGCCCATTTATGACTTGGTGTAAGGCGAGTTGGGTGGAAGTGTTGGCCGCGCTCCCTTCCTCCGAATGCACCAATAGCAACAGGTGAATAGGGTGGGCGGAATATTGTAGTGCCTGTTTCTGGAATAGTTTTGCCAGTGGCTTCTGCCATAACCGCAAGACCTAAGATATTTGATGTTTTCCCTTGATCAGTAGCCATCCCAAGAGTGGTATAACGTTTTAAGTGCTCAACAGACTTAAAACCTTCTGCCTGAGATTGTTTAACATCCTTTGATGTAACGTCATTTTGCAAATCTATCCACGCTCTTTGCTTGTAGCCTGCAACATGCCAGTATTGCTTTATTGCGAAGCTTTCATCCTCTGCTTTTGGGGCTTGTGAACGAGAAGGGTTGAACCCTAATTCTTTTAAGATGTTATTTGCAGTTTTATGGCCTGATTTGATAGCTGCACCAAGTGTCATCTTGCCATTTGATGCACCTGCAATAGATTGACCAACAGGCAAATTACCCCCTGGTACAAAACCTGCAATTTCATCATTCCAAATTGGCCGTCCTCTTTGATGGCATGTGAGGTGTACATTTGGTGACCAACCGCCTGAAACGGCTAAGCAATCTACATTTATTACTTGGCCGTTTGTCAGAGTAATACGATTTAAAGCTTTACGGCCTTGGGTATCACAAACACTTGCTCCCATTATCATCGCTACGCCAGGAATGTGTGCTCTTGGTGCAGTATCCCTTGGGTCTATAACAGCGGTAACGTTGATACCTTTGGAAACGAGCTCTACTGCAGTTTGCCAACCACTATCGTTATTCGTAAACACTGCAATATTAGTACCCGCCGCTACACCGTATCTCGTTGCATACGCTCTGACAGACCCAGCGAGCATTATACCAGGTCGATCATTATTTGGGAATGCAATTGAACGCTCTGTTGCTCCACCACAAATCATTGCTCGTTTTGAATAGATGCGCCACAATATTTGACGCGGTTTGTCCCCGCTGTCTGCCAGGTGATCAGTTTTTCTTTCAAGGGCACCATAAATGCCATGGTCGTAAGCGCCATAGACTGTTGTTCGAGTAAGGATGCGAACATTTGGCATTGCTTCTAATTCATCTTTTGATTTCTGAACCCATTCAAGACCAGACATACCTGAAACTGAATGCTCTTCTTCAAGTAGTCTCCCGCCAAGTAGAAAATCTTCATCAGCAATAATAACACGTGCGCCCGCTCTTCCAGCTGCAAGTGCTGCCGTTAATCCTGAAGGACCTGCCCCTGCAATTAATAAGTCACAATGTAGGAAACCTTTATCATATTTATCGGGGTCTTCTAGTTTTGATAAACTTCCCAATCCTGCGCTTGATCGGATAATGGGCTCATAGATTTTTTCCCAAAATGCCTTATGCCACATGAATGTTTTATAATAGAAACCTGCACCTAGAAATGGGGACAGTAAATCAGTTACCGACATGATATCAAAATCAAGTGAACCTCTATGATTTTGACTTTCTGATGTTAAGCCGTCAAATAGTTCAATGACAGTTGCCCGAGTATTTGGCTCTTGGTGTGCGCCAGAGCGGAGTTGAACCAATGCATTTGGTTCTTCTGAGCCCGAGCTAAAAATACCACGTGGCCTGTGATACTTAAATGAACGCCCTACTAAGCGTTGGCCATTAGCTAACAAGGCAGATGCAAGCGTGTCGCCTTCATAACCTGTCATTTGTTTGTTGTTGAAGGTGAAGCTGATTGGTTTGCTTCTATTAACTAGCCCACCATTAATTCTATATTCCTGTTTCATTTTGAACGCCCCCGTGATCGGGCTACGTCACGCGCCAATTCAACATTAAAAATTTCGTGTGTAACTGTATCACGGGTTACAACTAACCAAGATCTATCACCTGCCTCATGATACCAAAGCTCACGATATTTTCCAGCTGGGTTATCACGCAGATAAAGGTAATTGTGAAAATTCTTTGCTGCATGTTCATCCATACCATCTGGACGATCAATCATTGACGCATCCCCTAGATGTATAAATTCATTTGCGTCGCGTGGTCCCAATAAGGGATGGTTGATAATCATTTCAAAATTCCCCTAGTGTAAGTTCGGTTGGGCGCCAACGCCCTTTTCATCAATCATATTTCCTCGAATGAAACGGTCTAATCGCATCTGACTAGCATTCTCGTGAGGTGTATCGGTTGCAAGTAAGTGAGCATAACAATACCCAGAAGCTGGTGTGGCTTTAAATCCGCCATAACACCACCCACCGTTGAAATATAAACCTTCAATTCCTGTTTTATCAATAAACGGAGAGCCATCCATGGACATATCCATTACACCTCCCCACATCCGCAGTAATCTTGCACGCCCAATCATTGGCATGATAGACATGCCCCCTGAACATACATCTTCTACAACGGGTAAGTTGCCCCTTTGAGCGTATGAGTTGTAGCCATCAAGGTCGCCCCCAAACACTAAGCCACCTTTATCAGACTGGCTGACATAAAAATGACCTGCACCATAAGTTATGACACCT
>Ga0228644_1000416_pt1 | contig 14001 bp, 37 predicted proteins | sample 56DmetaG_FD_186020 | JGI IMG/M metagenome (GOLD analysis project Ga0228644, IMG submission 186020) | Seawater microbial communities from Monterey Bay, California, United States - 56D | ecosystem: Environmental > Aquatic > Marine > Coastal | place: USA: California | collected 2016-11-09
TAGAGCAATTGCTGATAGGGAAGCTGAAATCACAGGAAAAGCTAGACCTACCTCAGTAGAAATTTTAAACTTCGACAGAGACGAAAACGAAGTATCACAATCAATTAAAGAGAAAGTAACTAAGGTACTAGATGAAGATTTATCAAATACAATAGTTACCGATGATTCTCACCCAGATGAAGATATGGATGTTTCCGGAATGGTAAAAGGTATAGACTACTAAATGGCAAGACCTTCAAAAATATTAACCAAAGAAGCAATTCTTAGAGCTCAAAAGATGACTCGTTCTAATATGGCAGCAGCAAGATACTTGCATGTGTCGTATAATCATTATAAAAAGTACGCTAAGATGTACAAGAATGATGAAGGAGTAACTCTATTGCAGGTACATATGAATCAAGAGGGGAAAGGTATTCCAAAGTTTTTAACAAACGGAGGAAAAGAACCACCCCTTATAGATTTGATTGAAGGTAGAGTACCAGTAGAACATTTTGATGCTAAGAAAATCAAACAGAGGTTGATCTTTGAAGGCATGATAGAAGAAGTTTGTGCCAATTGTGGATTTACAGAAAGAAGAGTTACAGATACAAAAGTTCCAGTAATTCTAAGCTTTAAAGATGGTAACAAGAAAAATTACCACTTAGACAATTTAGAGTTTCTATGCTATAATTGTTCCTTTCTGTATGCAGCATCACCAATAGAAGAGAAACAAGCAGAGGCAATGGAAGATTACGTTAAAACACGTGATGATGAACCTGATTGGGAGTTAGATGAACATCATATAGAACACCTTAAAGAATTAGGGCTCTTTGATGAAGAAGAAAAACCTGGAGAAGAATTTATATCCAGATTGTAAAACTATTTATTTGTATGAAAAAGAAAACCAACAATAAGAAGTTGTCTACATTTAAAAAGAAGAAACCTCTAGAGAGAAAAATTGCTGATGACTTAGTCAGAACTCATGAACGTAATGAAAAGTTACGAGATAAGAATATCAATACATCATTCTTAGATTTATTTTAATTTAAAAAAAGGTTATGAAACGTTTAAATAATGTAATACTTATTGTAGTAAGCTGTTGTTTACTTATGGCTTTTACCACCATATCTAGAAAACTTATTAGGTTAGAACCAATAGTTAAATTGGAACCAAAACCGATGGAGTTCATATTAGATACTCCTACTTTAATAGTACCTAAAATTATTATCCCAACTAACAGACATCAAGATTTTCTAAACGCAATAGGATTTAAAGAATCAGGTAACAAATATGACATAGTTAATCGCTTTGGGTATATGGGAAGATATCAATTCGGGAAAAGAACATTGAGAGGGTTAGGGTTTAAGTTATCCAGAGAAGAGTTTTTAAACTCTCCAGAAGTACAAGAATTAGCAATGTACAAGTTACTCCAAACTAATAAAAAGTATCTGCAAAAATACATTGATGAATATGATGGAGAAATAGTTCATGGAGTTCTAGTAACTGAATCAGGATTATTAGCAGCAGCACATTTAGGAGGTGCTGGGAGTGTAAAGAAATGGTTCAGGACCGGTAAGGTAAGAAGAGACGGTAACGGAGTAAAAATAACGAATTATATGGAAAAGTTTAGTGGGTATAAGTTGGATCTTAACTAGATTTTTCTTATATTAAGGTATATTAATAAAGCAATAAAGGTTATGGTATTAAGTGAAAAAAAAGTTGGTGATGAGTTCTACATGGATGGATTAAGCTATCCAGATAACAATCCAGTAAAGACTATTTGTACTCTTATAGAGTATAGAGGTATGAATAAATACGTTATTGATACAGAGGACTGTTTGGTTTTAGCTGATGGTAACGATAAAGTATATAATATAAAATAAAGGTTATGTTTAGAATAGAATTAGATAGAGAAATGGCCTGGGTTACTTTCCTAGGAGATGGATTTGAAAAGATATGGCACCCAGTAACAGATGCTTCCGGAAAGCAGTTAATGTGGTCAGAAGATATTATGGATCATTGTAGAGCTCAATTTAATGTAAAGGAATGTTGGGTTTCTTTCGGAATTGCTCCTACTAGTCAAATGATAGTACAAAATTCAGTAAGAGATAATATGTAATATATGGCTGAGAAAAGAGGTCAATTAGAAAAGATGAGGTACGACTTTCCTACTGAAGCAGTATTGGAAGTTCAAATAAAAGGTACTTGGTATAGAGTTACTTCTAGAGAGTTTAGATCTTTTGATGGTCATAGACGTTTTACTAAACCAGTTAAACAACCTGGGCTAGGTATGAAAGATCTAGATAACTTAGAATTTGTTACTTACGACTACGATCACGGACCATTATATATGTTTGGTTCTAATAAAGAAGTAGTTAAGACCTGGAATGAGAAAATGGTATCAACACCATACTACGAAGAAACTAACGCAACATCAGCAAGCAGAGGATAATATGAAAATACTAAATTTTGAATCATTAGAAGACTTTAATAAACTATTTGAGAAAGATAGTAGAATGATTACTGATGAAATAGTAAAGAGTATTGAAGAGGCATTAAACTTTCAAAAAGGAACAGCAAAGTTATTTACTATATCAATAGCAAATGAAGAGCATTCATTTGAAGTTACGTTACCTAAAAGCCAATGGGAAGCAGCTTTAGAATCTTGCTTAGATAAATACAGTAAGTGGGAAGAATCGGATGCTTCAATTGATACCTACTTACTTAAAAAGAGAGTAGTAGAATGGGTGGGATAGGTAAGGTAGTAGAATTTAACGATAAGTTATATGTTCTAGTAAGAAGTATAAAAGTATCTCAAGTTAACGGTAATATGGAAGGACTAAGAGCTTGGAGAGATATGCTACATTGTGATCATGTATTGAAACATAATGAGCACTACCTTATGGTGAGGTATGTAGATGATATTGAATGGGAAGAAGTTTAAAAATAACTAGGTAAATAGTTGCCTCACAAAGATAAATTTCTTATATTTAAGTATATTAATTATTAAAAGGTTATAAATATGTCAGATGTAATTTTAAGTTTTAAAGGTCAGCAAGAGTACATGACCAAAGATCAATTGAAAGAAGTATGCCCGTTGGCATTCGCAGATGCTCCTACTAACCCTAAAGTTAGTGGTAAATATCTATTCGTTAATACTGAAACTATAGTAGACGATTTAGATAAATTAGGTTGGAAACCAGTCCAAGCTGCTCAAAGAAAAGGTAGAGGTAAGTCTACTATCTTTAGTAAGCATATGGTTGCTTTCCAGAATCCAGATATTATGATTAAAGGTAAAGATGGAGATGATTCTTTTCCTCGTATCATTATGACTAACTCTCATGATGGAATGCAAGCTTTTAAATTTAGTGTTGGTATCTTTAGATTAGTTTGTTCTAATGGTTTAGTAGTTGCCGATGAGCAATTCTCAGACTTTAAAATTAAACACAAAGGATATTCTTTTGAAGAGCTAAGAGGAGTTGTTAATGAAGCAGTAGCTGATTTACCTAATAAGGTAGAGGTATTGAATGATATGAAGCAACGTATTCTTTCTAAAGAAGAAAAAAATAAATTAGCTTTAGATGCTATGTTGATTAGAGCAGGTATTGTACCTGGGTCAGAGAAAGCAAAGAAGTTTAACTACGATGAAGAAACTATCATAGATATTTTAGATCCTAAAAGAGATGAAGATAAGGGAGATGATCTATGGAGAGTGTTTAATGTAATTCAAGAGAAGATTACTCAAGGTGATTTTCATGCAGCATTAACTGGTGCTAAAGTTCGTAAGGTTCGTAAGATTAAATCTTTTGAAAAGGATCTTAAAGTGAATAAAGAGCTATTTAAATTAGCAACAGCATTAGTGTAATGATAGAAGTAATTAAACACACTTTAGGATTATGTGGAGAGCATTGGCACCCAAACATTTGGACTGCCGCTGCTTCTTCACCCTTGATAGCAACCACGGTATATTGGGTTAAATGTAAATGTGGAGGATGGTTTAAGCATAAAGACGACTGTAAACATGAATAGATTTAAAAGTTGGTGGAGACATTTACTCAAGCAAATGGTAAGAGATAGAAGATTATCTCCTGCTGAAAGATTAGGAACTAGAATAGGGTATATGGGAGTAGGGTTTTTAATAGCCGGACAATGGACATTATCTCCTCCTATGTATGTAATAGGTTTTACCTGTGTATTAGTTCAAGTAAGCATCAGACGTCAATGGAACTTAGTTGCCCTACAGCTTAATGGCTTATTAGCCTGGACTGTTCACTTCATAAAAAGTATACTATGAATATAGCGTTAATAGCACACGATAATAAAAAAGCTGATATGGTAGCTTTTGTATCGAAACGGTTACCCTTTTTTAATAGAGAAGATATTACAATTATTACAACAGGTACAACCGGTAAGCATGTAAAGCACGCAGGCATAAAAGATGTACAGACAGTTAAAAGTGGACCTTTAGGAGGTGACGCTCAAATAGCATCCTTAGCTGTAGAAGGTCAGATAGATTTAGTTATCTTCTTAAGAGATCCACTAGGTAAACATCCACATGATGTAGATATAAGTATGTTAATGAGATTATGCGATGTACATGATATACCTCTCGCAACAAATTATAGAACAGCAAGTTATTTAGTTAAATATTTAAAAAGTAAAAAATAAAAGTTATGAATGAATTATATTATTTCCCAACAGTAAAAGTTAATGCTAAGATAGCAGAAACAGTAATAGAAGGTAACTATATGGAAATGGAAGGATATAGATATGAACTATTATCCCGTAAGCCTAGAGGAAGATCTATTGCAAGAAGACTTATCAACGAAAGTACAAACACTAGAATGATTATTTACAAATGATTAAGGTAACTGAATTACTTCAAGGGGTAGGGTTTTTTGTAATAGCTCATGTCTTAACATTCTTTCAACTTAATGGACAATTTCTTAAAACAGATTGGTTCAGGAAGAATGAATTTCTAGTAGCAGCAGCAGGGATAATACTATCTTATTTTTACATCTGGGGAACAAAGCATACAGTTTCCGGAACAGGTGATCTTTTATGGCCTGCTAGGTTTATAGGTTTTGGAGTTGGAATGGTTATATATGCAATTCTTGTAAGTTACTACTTTAAAGAAGGTATTACTGCTAAAACTATTGTAAGCTTAGCGCTAGCTTTATTATTGATATGTATACAGGTTTTATGGAAAACAAATCAATGATATTTATTATTAACGCACATCGTATTAATTTAACACTTTACTAAAAATGACCGACAAACGTCTCGAACAAATCTCAAATGCTATTATAAAATTAAAATTAATACCAACCCATAAACAAACTCAAGCAATGAAAAAAGAAATACAGAAGTTGCAACAGAGTTTTGATACACAAACAGAAGTTGATGACATTAAGTAATTTAGGAATATACTTACTAATAGGAGCAATCTGGAGCGCATGGTTGGAATACTTCTGTGTTAAAGAATTAGAAGATCCCTACAATCGTCCATTTACTGCTAAAGAGAGGTTGGTACACATTGCTTGTTGGCCATTAACTTTAACATCTTTTATTTACCATTTTATAAAAGATTACTTTGGATAAAGTTGCCTAAGAACTTATTTTTTCTTATATTTAGATATAAAGGTTAAGGAATTAAAATTAATTAAAATAAAGGTTATGACAAAAATTGAAATTATCAACGAGATTATCGTTAAGAAGCAAGAGGAATTAAAAAAAGCTAATGCTATTGGTAAGAAGCTAGAACAAGCTAAAGTAGCTGTTATGTTCGACGTAATGGAGAAATACTTTGGAGGAGAGTTTACTCTAGATGATGTTTATATTAAGAAGCCAACAGGTGGGTACTCTGGTACTACTTATGAAGTTAAGAGACCTAACAAAGAGTATAAATACGATAAGGAGTTAATGACTATTAGGTTTCATGAGGATTGGAGAAGTAACGAGATAGATAGTATAGATACTAGTATTTACTCTACTTCAGATAACTCTCAATGGGAATTAGAACGAATCTTTACTAATGGTGAAGTAGCTAAAATATTATTAGATCACGGAGATGATATATTAGCTGAAATGAATGTTGTTAGATTGACTAACAAAAAGGAGATTGATGCTGCTAGAACTGAGATTTATAAAATAGAGGCTTCTATTACTAACTTAAAGTCTGAGATTAATACTATATATCTTGATGAGGCTACTGAGAAGCTTGAAGGTGAAGGACTAGTATTTGGAGAAGGTAAGAAAGGTGCTATGGATATTAAATGGGACTGGACTATAAGAAGTATTAACTCTGCTAAGATATTAAGTAAAACTGCTTCAGGTAAGTCTTGTAATATAGAGATTCAAGCTTATGATCATGAACCAGTAGTATACGAAAAGGTTCGTATGAGTAATGTAGAAGCATTACTATGGCAATATAGAAACTATGCAATTAACGCTTAAAAAAAAGGTTATGATAACATTTGATAATTTATTATTTTTAGATCACCCTCATATTAAAGGAGCTATTATGACTCAAATAAGAGGATTAAAAGATAAAGGCGGTAAGGTTATATCTATCGTCTGTGGTAACGGTATGTATAGTTCATCTAGAGCTGGTAATAAAGCTGAATGTCAAAGAGTAGAAGATGCTTCTAGCTTTGAGGTCCTTGTTGATGGAGATGATGATGTAAGAGGTTGGCAGTCAAGAGAAGATATTAATAAGATCTTGGCAGAGAACTTCTAGGAGAAAGGACCAGTAGCTCAGCTGGATAGAGCAATGCCCTTCTAAGGCATCGGTCATAGGTTCGAATCCTATCTGGTTCACAAAGTAGGGGAGTAAAACGTAAAGTCCTAAGGTAACAGTCGACGGATTGCTTAGGTAGGGACCATGATGCTGTAAGCGCGCTAAAGTGGTGAAGCCCCTCAAACATATGGACTTTTAGCTCAGTTGGTTAGAGCACCGCACTCATAATGCGTAGGTCGATGGTTCGAGTCCATCAAGGTCCACCGAGAAATAGTTGCTTTTCAGCATTATTTTTCTTATATTTAGATATAAAGAGTTAAGATATGAAGATATGGTATTTACATGGTTTAGAGTCTGGAGTAGGCGGACCAAAGGTTGAATTTCTAAAAGGAGTTGCTGATGAGGTATTTGCTCCTGAGATGGATTATGTTAATAATCATAGATTATTCGGTCAACTTTATAGAGAGATTAACAAGAACGGTAAACCTGATCTTATTATAGGATCTAGTATGGGAGGCTATTATGCTGATGCTATTGCTAGTCATTTTGGTATTGAAGTACTGCTCTTTAACCCAGCATTACATAGTAGAACAGTAGATAGAAAAGTACCTTACGGTGAGACTAATTGGGAAAGAAACTTTGTAGTTGGTAAAGAAGATGAAGTTATAGATCCTAAGTTAACTAAGGTACTAGCAGATATTAGTAAGAGCTGGACTGAAGTGGAAGGAATGGCTCATAGGACTCCGTTAAATGTTTTTAAGGATATTTATAATAAATGGAATTTAAAACAATTGTAAATGAAACTTACACGAATACTATTAGAGAATAATTGGAGACCTTTATCCTCTACCGAGATAGAAAATGAGAAAGATGAGCTATTTGATTTAATCAATAGAGCTTATGCTCCATTAGGAGGTCACCCAAACGTAACAAACCCAAACGATATTAAATCAGCAGGGGATAACTACTCAGTAGTTGATTTAGATGATGACCCAGAGGATGATGCAACAGTAACTTATAAGAATAGAGCAGGAGGACAGAAATTAGTAGCAATGGGACATGATGGATCTAAACCAGCACGTTCAGCAGCAGTAGCTAAAACAGTAAGTGACTTAAATAAAAATGGGTACTATATAGAAGTTTCCGGAACAATCTTAGACATATTAAAAGCAAAAGGAGTAGCAATCGTTGATGATGAAGCTACAGTTAAGTCTGCTTTAAAAGGAAAAGATATTAAATGGCACGGAGATGGATCTTACGACAGAAAATTAGGAGGTAAGACACATAGAAAAGTAATGATGGGCAAACCTAACGTATAATGACAAGAGCAAAGAAATTAATCTGGGAGTACTGGATTAAACCTTGGGGAGGAAATATCTAAAATAACTATGTAAGTAGTTGGATCCTATTGTTTTTTTTCTTATATTAAGGTATATTAATAAAGCAATAAAGGTTATGTCAAATTTAGTAGTAGTAAAAAGAAAAGGTTTTCAAATGTTACAAGAGTTAGAAGGTATGGATCTTAAAGGTACCTATATAATTGTAACGAAATGTAGAGCAGGTTATCCTACCGTAAGTACAATAGAAGCAGATAGTCCTTATCAAGCCTTCAGAAGATTTCAAACAGGAGCTATAATGAATATTAGCTTCATGAATCAAAACGTTAATCATAATTTTACTATCTATGCCCGTCAAGGTAAGAAGGTATGGATGTCTCCTGAATTAGCAAAGGATATTAAAGTTGCTGATATCAACGATGGCAGTCAAATGGTTAAGACTTCTCTTTATAGTCATGAGCAATATAAAGCAGTTAATGCTAAGTGTTGGGCTGATAAGGTATTCATAAACAACGCCGCATAAGATGGATAAAGAGAAACTTTATAGAGCAGTCAATAGTATATACGAATGTATAGAAGAGAGAGAAATAAGAGCTGCTAAACTTCAATTAGAGAAATTATTAAACGATATTAAATACGGAATATATGACTAACGAAAAAAGATATGTAGTGCAAGTAGAGATGTATGTATATGCTGATAATGATTATATGGCTCGTAAAAGAGCTGATAGCGTAAGAAAAGCAATAGATCAGAAAGACTATGCGGACTATGTTAAAGTTACAGAAATAGGAGAGCAAGCATTTGCTACTCCTAACTATAGAAAGTTGGAAGATCCTTCCTTTACCCCTAAAGAAAAAAAAGACGCTCCATTACCCTTCTAATCTTTTCCGGAAATAACTATGAGAATAGTTGTCTAGGAACTTAATTATTCTTATATTTAGGTATAAGGTTAAGAGATATTAATTAAATTAAATAAAGGTTATGAGTTTAAAAAAAGTAAAAACAGTTAAGATGGAGGATCTAAAGTTTGATTCTCAATTGTTCCGCCCTATGAAATCTGGACGTGTTATTGACGCTCACTTCTCTTCTGAAGGAGGTCTAATGAAAGGTACTAACTATGCTATTGTTGGTGATCCAGGTATCGGTAAAACTACAGTAATGTTAGATATGTTAGCTGACTTAAAAAATAAAGGTCAGAAGGTTTTGTTTATCTCTGGTGAGATGAATCAGATTGATATGTACGGATACGTTAAACGTTACCCTAAGTTTGGTCAGTTAGATATCTTATTCATGGGAGACTATTGTGAAGATAATTGCTTAGATGTAATCAAGAATGTACTATCAGAAGGTTACGATACTGTACTTATTGATTCTATGGCAGAGATAGTTAACGGAGTTGTTGATACTGCTAAAGGTTACTACTCTTCAAAGAAAGCTGAGACTGATATCTTAAACTTATTTGAAACTCATAATATGGGAGATAATGATTCTAAGATTAATACTTCATTCTTAGTTATTCAACAAGTTACTAAGCAAGGAGAGTTTGCTGGTAGTAATCGATTCAAGCATATGATGACTGGAATGGCTCATATGAAATGGACTAAAGAAGGTGATCGTATGTTCTACTTAAGTAAGAATCGTCGAGGTGGTGATATGTCGAAACGTATGTTTAATCTTAGCACTCATAACCGAATTGGATGGATGGGAACTTACGTTGATCAAGACTAATTAATGAGTAAGAAGTATATCATAGCTAAGACGAATGTAGGAAAGGGAGGGTTTTTTCATATAGGTGGTAAGAGATACCACGGACCCTCCTGGACTGAAGTCGAAGAAGATACTACCTTTGATGACTTAGAATTTGAACCTCAACCTTTCTCTGAACTCTTTAAAGAGAAGGAAGAGAAGCAATGGAAGTTTACCTCTGCTAGATCAGGAGAGGAGTACATAGTAAGGTACAACATTAGGAATGAATTAAGCTGCAGCTGCTGGGGATATATAGCTCATCGTAAATGTAAGCATATAAAGGAAGTCCAGAAATTAGTTGCCTAGGAACTTAATTATTCGTATATTAAGGTATAATAAGAAAGCAATAAAGGTTATGACATTAGAGAAAGTAGAAGAGATTATTAAAGAGATCTATCCAAAGATAGAAAAGTATTACGGATTTTCTAAATTTAATAAGGACGAAACTCCTTACGTAGAGACTCATTATAATATCTATGCTAGGTACAGTGGAGAACCGGAGGCAGAAGGAACAGAGTCTAGCTGTCATGCTGAGTATGATAGAACTGATAACAGTATTGTGATCTACTATCCTAATATGACAAGCAGAAAACATATCATTCAGACATTGGTTCATGAGTATCAGCACTACCTACAATCTCCTTCTTGGATGAAGAGATATTACGATATGGGATTCAGATATGATAATCACCCATACGAAGTAGCAGCTTATGCAGAGGAAAGTAATTGGAAAGTATTTAACTAAAAAGTTGGATCCTATTGTTATTTTTCTTATATTAAGGTATATTAATAATTTAAATAAAGGTTATGTATTTATCAGCAAGTAAAGTTTATTCGACAAGTATTTCAGAAGTATCAAAGACAGAAAAGAATGACTGTGTAGTTCGTTCTATTGCATCAGCAGCAGAAGTTAGTTATAAAATAGCTCATGAGTTCTGTGCCAAGGTATTCGGACGAGAAGAAAAGAAAGGTGTTAATGGTATGGTTCTAGCAGCATCTCTTCTTAAAGCTCAAGACGATGGTATTACTATTGGTAGTAAAGAGTTTGATGTTTATGGATTAAAAAAGAAAGAAGTTTGTAATAAGTATAAACTTAAAGGAGAAGAGATTTGGAGAAAAAAGACTATTAAGAGCTTTGTTCAATCTCATCCAGTAGGAACTTTTTTAGTAATGGTAGCTAATCATGCTTTATGTATTAAAGACGGTGAATTGTTAGACTGGGATTCTAATAAGTTCCAACCTACTCGTAAAGTAGTTAGTGCTTATAGATTAGATAGTAAAAGTGTAACTGGACAATTAAGTTTATTTTAGGATGGAAGCAACAAGTAGAGTTAACGCATTTAGTAAAGCATTACGAGTTATACAGAGCTGTATTAATAGAGAGCAGCTTAAAGTAGCAGAGAAGTATGTTACTTTATTTGAAAAGATGTTTCCGGAAGGAAGAAAAGCAGAGCAGATGGCTTTGGTATTGTATTTAAAAGTTAAAGAACGAAAAAGACTACTATGAAAAATAAACTAATCTACGAGGTATTGATAACACCTACAAGTGATAAACCTTATACTATTGAGATAAAAACTGATGATATAGAATGGTCAATGGAGCAGTATGCTAGAAATAGAAGTTCATTCACTTATGAAATTGTATCATGGGTGTAACTAGGCCAACCATAGTAGCAGTCTACAAAAAGATAAAAGGTAGAAAAGTCTATATGAAAATCTTTACAGACTTATCTTGCGTGGACCCTATCATCACGGAAAAGAGCAGAAAACTACCACCAGGAACAGAAATATTAGATCTCGGGATTGGTGAGTCATTTATTAATCGTTATAAAAAAAAGTATAAATTATGAATCATTTCGCAAACAATGGGAAAGAGTATCTTAGAAAAACTAACTACAGAGACACCCAAGGAAGAACTCCTAAACAAATGGAAAATAACTACAAGGTAGTAGAGTGGACTTTTGTTGGAGGTATAGTAGTAGCAATAATTTATTTAATCGGATCAATAGTAGGGCAATGGTAGAGTATAAGAATAGATACGGAGACGTTTATACGTTTACAAAGCAAGAGGACGGAATCATATTATGGGAAGGACCATTTGAGCATGTTAGGATAGGCTTTCCGAATGTATATAAAAAAGCTTATCAACAGTTTCGTAAAGATGGAGGACAGTTAAATCAGTATGAATTCGAAGAGAAGGTACATGAGCAGATATATGATCAAGATGGTAACTGGCTAAGAAAAGGACCTATAACAGAAGATTACGGACCGATGGTATTCTCAGATACTGATAGTATTAATATGGTTGACCCTTCAGGAGGACCTTGCTTAAACCAACATACTAACTTAGGTAACTTATTTAGTGATGAGTTTGATGGATTATGTATTAGTAGCTTTACTTGGAATAAAGATAAGAAAGCATATGAGATACAAACATATGGAGAGTTTGACCATCTAGCAGAGACTAAGATTATAGGAGGCATAATTAATACCACTGAGTAATGGGTAAATACTTAAAGCAAGGATTTGTAAGAGAGTTGGAATGGCAACTTAGTAGAGAAGAAATCTCCTACTCTAAAATGGTAAACTTGATAGAGGAAGAATGCATCAAGAACTACAAAAACGAACATCATGCCTAGATCATATTGTGAAGAGACATCTAGCTTATACTGGGAGGTATATAATGAGATGAATAATAATAAGAAGAAGTTTGTAAGTGAAGCATTTAAGAAGAGGGGGCGTTTTTCTTCCTCGACGAAGTCGCCACGCGCGAATTTAAATAAGTAATATGATAGAAGAATTTAAACCCATACTAACTCCTAAAGGAATACTTAATTGTGGTGCCTTTGGAGGATCATACTTCGGTACAATGGAACTAGAAGGTGATTATGATTATCAATCTCTATTTCAAGAAACATTAGCAGATGTATCTCCGGAAAAGTACTTAGGAGATAAGTATCAAGTGAAGAAGAATATGTTTAAGATTAAGAGCGGTATGCCTTATGACTATTGGAAGGATAAAGGATGGATGCATAATGATGATCCATATGGTTGGTTTGAATGGTATTTAAAATATCATAGCGGTAGAAGACATTCAGATGATGCAAGACAGATTCAACGATGGAGAGAGTTTTGTGGAGTGAATGGTAGATGGCGTAAAAGAATCTATAAGAGGATAGAAGAGACAGGTGATTGGAAAGTAAGTCCAAGGATACAACAATCACTATTGCATTGGGGGTATATGGTCAACGAAGTAGACTATCAAAAATATAAAGAGATGAATTATGGCATATAAAATGACCAAAGATAAAACAACGTTGAAGTTAATAGAGGAGTTAAATGAATTAGCTACAGTACTACTTCAGAACTATAATAAGCCTAAGAAGGAACATACAATAGAGATACAAGACGAAATAGCAGATGTTAAGCTTTGGTTGAACATTGTAGAGAAACGCTATGATAAAGAGTATATCGATAAAAGAATAAAGGGTAAGATAAAAAAGTATAAATTATAATAATTTAGGTATATGATACCAGGAGTGCAGCCTATACAACTACTATTAAACTTAGATACAGAAGAACCTAAATACAGGTTAATTCGAGAAAGAGATAAGTTGGTAAAAGAATCAGCTAGGGTATTATGGTTAGAGTGGAATGAAGATGGTACATTCAAAGATAAGTTTGAAGAACCGGCTATTGGTCGTTCATTAATTATGTCTCCGTTCAATGAATTCTTTACTTGGCAAACTACCGCAGTAACAGAGATTGTAGAGCAGAGAGATGATTATATTAAGTTTAAGACAGGTAATAGTAAATACGAATTATTTAAGATATGATAAAGGCAATAAAAAGGATATTAAGAGATATGTGGATGGGTATAAAGATAGCAAATGAGAACTATCTTAACGGTAAGACTAATCAAGGTAAATTCTAAAGAGATGATCAATAGCGGAAGAGAATGGGATTGGATGGATGATATAATAGAAGACGGTATAGATGATTATGTCTCAGTACCTACAGGAAGTAAACCACCTACATGTATAGAAGATTAATATGAAGTTTAAAGTATATGAGTATAAGCCTTTAACAATAGGACTATGGAGACCATTTGTAGTAGAGGAAGGCTTTGTAAAGGACTATATAAGAAGGACTTCAATAGAGACAGATAATATAATACTATTTTAAAGTAAAATAAGAGT
>Ga0228644_1000421_pt1 | contig 13875 bp, 21 predicted proteins | sample 56DmetaG_FD_186020 | JGI IMG/M metagenome (GOLD analysis project Ga0228644, IMG submission 186020) | Seawater microbial communities from Monterey Bay, California, United States - 56D | ecosystem: Environmental > Aquatic > Marine > Coastal | place: USA: California | collected 2016-11-09
TGGTATTTCTATCTCATCACTACCCAGAAGCTTATCTACAGGTTCCAGTCCTAGATGCTCTTTACCAGGCAATACAGTCTCTGGACTCATATTATACTGAACAATAATCATAGGATAGAGAGAGTTAAGGTCAAAAGATACTACCCAGTCATGCATACCAGTCTGGGGCTCTTTAACATACGCTCCAGGATAAGGAACCTTCTCTTTACTGAACTTAGGAGGACAGGCTATTTGTTGTTTAAATAGCAAACGATATAGAATAGAGTCCCAGATCTGCACAGTGCCAAAAGTCTCTGAATAGTTAACTCCACCTCTATAAGCCATAGTCATAGCAAGCGTAATTAAGCCCATCTTCTCTTCTAGACGATCCACAATCTGCACATCTTTAATATTATAGTCAATGAACTTCTGAAAGTCATGCTTATAGAGAGTATGCAGAGAACCATGCTCATCATAGGAGAGCTTACGCTCTCCCAGGACTACATGTGCTATATGATCTAGCTTATATGATTCTTGCATACCATAAGTATAACCAAACTTAGTAAACAAGTCATAGTAATCTAGCTGTTGAATACCAGCCATCTCGTAAGCAATTACTTCTCCACGAGCCATCATAATATTACGTTGATCTACCATACCCCATGGAGAGAACTTCTTATAGACATCACCACCTATAATATTTTTTACTCGGCGGATAAGATAAGGAAAATCAAATAGACGAGTATTCCAACCAGTAACAACATCCGGACACCAGCGAGGATCGTGCCAATATGATAACCAAGAGAGTAAGAGATCGATTTCATCTTTGCACTTGATATATTGGATAGCGTCAATGCCTTCAACTTCGCAATTGTCTGGCTCATAATCATATAGTCCCCATACTCGGTAAATACCATCTATATTATTCTTCATAGTAATAGAGATAACTGGATGGGCAGCTTGCTCTACAAAAGGGAAACCATCATCAGAAGCTACCTCAATATCGATGGTAGTAACGTTTACTTTATCTCGTTCGAACTTAGGAGCTTCTGGAAAGCGATCGTTAATAAACTGAGTAACATAGTTAGTAGTACCATATACAGTAAAGTTATCTACACCTTCGTATTGCTTAATAAAATCACGAGCATCGCGCATAGTATCAAACGTCTTAGGCATTACTGGTTGATTCTGTAGATTAAACCATCCTGTCTCATGAGAGGAGTTTACAAATAGAGTAGGCATGAAGGGTACCTTCTTAGCTACTCGTTCACCATTCTCTACTCCACGGTAAAGAATATTATTTCCATAACGATTTACACTTGTATAAAAATTCATAAGATCTCCTATCAAACTCTATTATAGTATAAAAAGAAGAAAGAGGCAACTAATGCCTCTTAATATTTTTACCGTCAATGTGGTGAGTACCAGAATTGTGTAACGCCCATCGAAAACTGTCCCACATATCCCAACCGTCAGATCTAAGTTTGGCATACCACAATATAAATCTTTTATATCGTTGGATTATACTCTTCTCCATTAAAGTTCAGCCAGTAAAGCCTTTAGTTTTTTCTTTGACTTACCTTTTACTTTAGCTTTTGATATATCGTTGTTTCCATCACCTACTACAACAATAGCAATCATACCCATAGTTTTATGCGGTGTACATTGGTATAGATATACTCCTGGAGTGTCAAAGGTAATAGAAACTTCTTTGCCAAGTTTTGATTTCTTTGGTGTTTTCCATCCATCAGGTCCAGCAATAAACTCTACATTATGACCTTTTTTAGTAGGTACCCAAGTAATAGTATCCCCAGCATCAATACGTGCAATGTCTTGAGAGTATACCATCTTTGCGCCATCGTCTCGTTTATTCAACATTTCAATAGTCATATCTTCTGCATATGCTGTAGCTGCGAAGAGCGCCATAATGCTAGCGGTAATTAGATTTTTCATAGATTTTCCTATCTTTATTTCTTTACATTAAGATTGGACGGATTGTATTGTTCGCCATTATAGGCAGGGTAGGTGTCGTCCTCTACCCCAAAGTTACACGATGCCACAATCAATAAAAGCGCAATTGAAGCATAAGTGGTTCTTTTACTCCATAGCATAAATGACTCAAAGGTTTTCTCTGCCTCTGCTTGAGCAGCTGCTCTTACTTCCTCATCTGTCATTATGATCTCGTTTTGTAATATGATCGATAAATTTCTCGAAGCTCAACGCTATCAGTAGATTCTTGTACTATGTAATCAGTCTTATCAATTTGAGCTGCAGCGGCCATACCAATAGCATCTTCCTGTCTACTAGCAATGGCAATAATCTCTCCATCTTTTTTTCTCACTATAAACATCAGTTAAGACCAAAGCAGGGTAGGATGCTAACATTACAGTATCTTCCATATTCTTCAAGTCCTACCATAGCCATCAGTAACAGTACTGGTACTACAGCGATCATAAAGACAATAACAGCAAACGCTTTGCCAAGATCCTTAGTAGTACAATAATCATGTTTAGGTTCATCTAACATTTTCATATAATCTCCAGCGCTCGTAAACTTAAGATCTTGCATTTCATTATTCATGTTCGCCGCCTGCGCCTCTTCCATTATAAAAACCATAAGGCTTTCGCTTGGCAATTTCAAATGTAGCAACTGTAATAGCAACCGCTCCGAGCAGTAATGTGTGTATCATCATGCTGACTACTCCTGCCCACATGCTTCCTACAATAATACCAAATACAATACACCACATCCAAGCTAATACTTGCATAATCATGTGTCTAGTGTTTAAGTCAGGAATGCTGCTTAACGGATTAGTATTATGATCCATCACTACATTCCAACAATTATGTACCCATTCTCTCATTGATACGACCTTTCTAAAAGTTACTCTTAAAGGATAATGCGCATCGGCATTATCACGAAATTCTATAGCATCGTTGATATCATAAAACTTTTCAGAGATTTTGTGGTTTTTAAAAAATGCTGTTACTTTATACATCACTTTTCTCCTCTATCAAAAATTAAAAACAGGACCGTCAAAGTTAATGACAGCCCTGCAAGTATTACCCAATCAGGCATTACTTTTTTTCCGATACAAACTCATAAAGTTTTTCAGCTTGTGATTTAATTTCATCTGGATTTAAAGCTTTAGGTACATACTTCTTCCAAGCTTCTAGTGCTTGCTCTGTATCTTCCTTATACATTCCTAACATTTTATTAGCAAGATCTACTTGCATATCATAATGTTTGTCTGCAATTTCTTTTGCCATGTTTAATACATCATAGCGGATTTGATATGGATTTGACATTTAAGTCTCCTTGTGTGTTATGTGTGTGTACGGTAAGGACTATTATAGCCCCTACCGGATAGTTGTGCAACTACTTATCGCGCAGTTTCTGAAGTTCCATCATACACTTCTTCGACTCCTCGTGTAGGCCCATTCTTGCGAGCTCCGCTGCCGCTCTGGAGTATCCAACCGTCTGCGTAAACCGATCGAATGAAGACCACAAACCCGACAAGGGTGAGAAGACATAATCTGCTACTAAAGCTGTCATTAGACCCACCCTCTTAAATTTTCATTTGAGCGAGCCACGTGATAGATTTCACCACGTGAAAGTCCAATATCTGCTAGTTCATAATCTGTTAACTTATGTAGCTCTTTTTCAGTTTGACGAATAATTTTACGGTTCGTTCTATACTGACTAAAAGCTTTTAATGCTTCGATAATAGTTTCAATTGCCCTCGTTGAGTAGCTGTGGGCTGCTAGTATTGCTTGTGTCATTTTGTTTCCTCGTTTGACCAATATTGATTTTACGAGGACGCATTTCTTCTGGAATAACATACTTCAATTCAATTGCAAGAATGCCATCCTGAATATCTGCTCCGTTTACATTTACATGTTCGGACAGCCTAAAGGTTCGTTTAAATTTCTTTGTCGAAATGCCACGATGGATAAACTCTCTACCTTTAGAGACGTGTTCCCCTGTAACAGTCAAGGTTCTATCTTTAACTTCTACAGATATCTCATCCTTTGTAAACCCAGCAATAGCTAGTTCGATCAAGTATTCTTGATCTCCAGCTTTGATAATATTATGTGGGGGATAATGGTCTTGAGCATGTTTAGCTGTCCACTCTAATTCGTTGAACAGATGGTCAAAACCAACAAAAGATGACCGCGGGAATAGTGTTTGTAAGCCTGTCATTGTTATCTCCTTTTGAGCAAGCAAGATTGTATCGCGACCGGATTATTCCGCATCGCTATAATATATATAGTATTTAATTTTTAAAAAGCAACTAAAAAGTTATTTATTTCCGATATTATATTTCGGACATAATTCCCATTGGGCTTTTTCTTTAAATGGGATAATTTTTATCTGACGTAGAGGAGCACATTTAAGTTCTGATCCTCCTTGTATCTCTACAAGTCCCCAATCACTAAGCAATGTTGTAATAGTATTTCTACGTTCTATATCATTAGCTTCTAGATTAGCTTTCTTACCATCCAACATAAAAAGCTCTTTAAAGTGGACGATAAAATATCGTCCTTGCTTGTGTAGTATATGACATGATTGGAATAATTTTTTATCTTTACGAGAAGCAACTCCAATGCGAGTTAAAGTCTCTCTAACCTTCAGAAAGTCATCCGGTTCGTTTAAGACCACCTCTAGCATATCTTGAGGCTGCCATTCTACTATATTATTTTCTTCCACCTTTACTCACCTTCTGCTTTATAATTTTTATTTGTTCAGGTGATAGAAGGGACAATACTTGCTTAGCTTTATCATTACTGTACCCATAGTATTGCTTTACCACTTCAATATCACTCTCAGTTTCTGGTTTCATCCATTTCGAAAATCTTTTACGTTTACGTATGATATTTATAAGAAAGTGATATTGAAGTTTATTATCGAGATGGTGGTAGCGGTTTACGACATTAGCAGCAGAAACGCTGTCAGGAAAATAACTAAGACTCCTATTAATGAGAAAACTATTATACCCTCTTTCAGCATGATCATCCTCCATTATGTCTTGCTTTGTATAGTTAATAGTATTTAGGTATTCAAAAGGATTCATTAGTTAAACTCTACATTAGCCATTATCTCAGTCATACAAGCAACAGTATTAAGTTCGTGGTCAGCCACGAATGCATCTTTATACTGATAGTCTGCAAGAATAAGAACAAGTTGAGGTATACTATTAGGATTGACATGCTCGTACATATTATCGTATATACCTCTAAAGATAGCGACAGTATCTATATCCATACTCTCTACTACCCACTTACGCATAGCTTTAAAGTTCTTAGCTTTAAGATGAGTACTTAGAGTAGCAAACATATCAGAGTTACTACTTCCAGATACAGTATCAACATTACCAGTCATACCTAGCTTCTGGCATTCGTTTAGTACACGCCGCCAGTCAGGAGCATGCTTCATAATAATATCAGCTAGACTTTGACTAGTAAACGATACTTCTTCTTTATAGAGAATATCAGCTGCACGATCCATAAACTGACCGCACAGGTTAACTAAGTCTTTCTTAGTAGTATTGAATTCGTATACACCACAACGAGAATGAAGAGGTTCGATAATACGATTCTTAAAGTTACAAGTAAGAATAAACCGACAGTTATTAGCAAACTCTTCGATAAAACCACGAAGAGCTGGTTGCGTAGATTGAGGATTAAGATAGTCAGCCTCGTCAAGGATAACGACTTTATATCCTCCAGATAGGGATACAGAAGAAGCAAATTGTTTAATCTTACCTCGTAAGGTATCGATATTACCTTCTTCCGATCCGTTTATAATAATATAATCAACACCGAGTTGCTTGCACATAGCTTTAGCAACAGTAGTCTTGCCCAAGCCAGCAGTACCAGAGAACAACATATTAGGTAGTTCTCCAGTATCTACTATAGCCTGTAAAGTAGTTTTTAACTGCTCAGGTAAGATAGTTTCCTCAATAGTCTGAGGACGGTACTTCTCTACCCATAGAAAATCATTCGACATATTAACCTCATTATAAAAAAATAGTATAGCTCACTTAGGTTAAGATGTCAACTTATGATTCAGCAGCGACCTCTTGTTGATGAGCCTCTGCTAGTTGGATAATCTGTAGTGATTGATCACGAAGCTGTCCGATAGTAGAGAGTTCTTCTCCTTTAAACGCGCCTCGTTGAGTCAAAGCATCTACAACTGCTACAGTGCTGCGTGCAACTCGATTAGATAGATCGTAGATTTCTGAATGATCTTGTTTAGTTTCTTTTTCTTTAGCCATCTTAATCTCCATAAGTTGATAGCTTCTCTAGAGCAACCCAATACTTAACGTCGTGGTTAACACTAGAGAATTGTGATATAAGTTTAGATGAGATATCGACTTGATAGTCGTCAGTTATCATCTTAAGGTTGTTAATATTCAATACAAATCTAAAGTCTTCGGTATTATACTCTCCTTCTACCATAATCGAATATGTATTAGCAGTAGTATTCTCAGGATCAACAACAGTTAGTTTAACTGAACCGTTATCAGGTTCAATCACCATCTGGCTATGTCCGAAGATACTAGCAGCTTTCTTGAGACCATTCAGCGTAGCTTGCTCAAGAGTAAATGATACATCTGCTTGAGGCATATCAATAGGCTTCTGAGGTGTAGTAAGCATCTCTGGATCAGCATAGTAATACTTAACCATAGCTCGACCAGCATTGCCTCCTACAATCATATAATTATCTTTAAACTTAACAGAAGGATTATCTACCAGGTCAAGTACTGATAGAAAGTTCTGCAGGTCATAGATACCTACTTGCTTGTCGAACTCTTCTGTTACAGTAGCTTCACTAAGAACGTTCTTAGCTTCAGCAATAGTCATAATCTTGTTACCAGGTTGGATAACAACATTACTGTTTATACTGGCAAAGTTTTGTAGAATCTTTACCGTTGTTGCACTTATTTCCATTATGTAATCCTACTAAAGTTTTTATCTTTTACTATTTCTAGTTTGTTCTCGAACTTATCATCTAGTAACTCTCGCTTATGAGAGATAATGAATATGTTCGTTTCGTCTCCTAAAGTATAGATGATCTTCATAAGATTATCCACACCTTCGTGATCTAAAGATGAGTCGAACGTCTCATCCAATATAAGAAGATTAGTTGCAACACTATTCTTCATCTTAGCTATCATACGCCAAGTAAAGAGTAATGCTAAATCAATACGTTGCTTCTCTCCTTCTGAGAACGAATCGTATGAGAAAGTATCTCTAAACCTAGATCTAATAGTTTCTTGAAATGACTCATCTAAGTTAAACGAAACATAGAAGTCAAGTATATCAAGATATTGATTACAAAGCTTGTTTATAACCGGAAGGTATTGCTTTACAATCTTAGTCTTAATTCCAGTATCTTTGAGCATTGTACTCATAATAACATTATAGTTTAATTGCTCACTAAGTGCAAGCTTTTCTTCTACTAATGAATCTCCTGATTCTATAAGGTCATTAAGATCATTATTCGCCTGATCCATATCAACGTTACTATCCAGTTTACTAATCTCTTCTTGAGTACGATCAATTGAAGATTGAAACTGAGCAATAGATTTATTATTAGCTGCTAGTTCACTTTGATAAGCCCTACATATATCAATAGTATTTAATGCAGAGAATAGAGCTTGGTTAGCTTCTTGTAATCCTTCATCTGCTTTATTAATTCCCGCTTGGAGCTCCTTTGCTCTGCCTTTACCTTCCAAGATATGGGCTGCTTTTGTGTCCTCTGTGATGGCTTGATCACAGGTCGGACAGATATCGTTTTTCTCGAAGAATTGGACTTCTTTAACGATCTTCTTGACCTCAGTGTTGAACTTCGTCTTAAAGGCTTCAAGCTCTTTGATTCTAGCTTCGCGTTGTCCTCTCTCCACATCTGCATTCGGTAGTTGAGATTGAATGGAATCACTAAGCTCTTCGTTCTTTCCATGTAGAGTTTTGATTTCATCCTGGAAATCAGAGATGAGTTTGAGCTTCTCTTCCCTTTGCTCTTTGTTGATTGCTTTGATGTCTTTAATGTATTTCCTTTGTGCATCAATCTTAGTGCTCGTGACGGCATGCTGATGAGTAACATCTTTAATCTGATCCTTTAATGAAGAAGTCTTTTCTTTCAATATAGAATTCATCTTGGAAAATACATTAATATCCAGAAGATCCTCGATTACATCTCTTCGATTCATAGAGCTTAGCTGCATGAAAGGAATGAAGGAGGAGGAGCCCAGCACTACGATCTGATGAAAGCTTTTATGATTAAGCTTCAAGATGTTTTGCTCGAGGATCTTCTGGTACTCTTTGGCATGAGATGATTGATTAATCATCGTCTCGCCTTTCCAGATTTCAAAGACGTTAGGTTTAATGCCTCTAACGATTCTGAAATCGGAACCTAATGCATTGAAGGTTACTTCAACAACGCAGTTCTTATTATTAATCGAATTAACTAACTGAGGCTTAGATATATTGCGATGAGCTTTACCAAACAAAGCAAAGCTTAAAGCGTCTAGCATAGTAGACTTACCTGCACCGTTAGACCCTACTACAAGGGTTGTTTTATTTTGACTAAGATCTAGATTAGACCAGTTGTTACCGGTTGAAAGAAAATTCTTCCACTTAAGAGTTTTAAATGTAATCATGCTATTTCTAGTGTCTGCGCTTCTATCATTAGATCGGACATCTGAGATTTAATCTTATCTTTATCTAGATCTGTATCAACAGCGTCAATGTAAGTATATAATAAAGTAGAAGTATCTTCAACTGATATTTCACTATCTTCTACATTTTCTCCAATAAACTCGTTGAAGTTCTCTGCTATCTTAAGTTCAAGTATATTGCGTTGCTGTATTCTATCTATAAACTTATCAAAGACAAACGTATCGGATTTATTAATTACCACTACTTTAATAAACTTACCTTCTACATCATCCAGAGGATAATGGAGGTAATCACAATCATTGTCATCATATCTGATACGATGGAAGAGAGTGTGTGGATTATGTATAGGAGTAAGTTCCCTAGTCTCGGTGTCAAGTATGTGAAAGTATTTTTTATCATGAGCGTCATTCCAAAAGAACTCCATTTGTGATCCAAGATATGTAATATTATCTTGCTCTGATTTAGTATGAAAGTGACCTGATAGTACCTTTTCAAAACGTTTAAATATAGATCTATTTAATCCATGTTCACATTTACGGCCTTTCATCATTTCATATCCTTCGATATCGAAATGACCTCCAAGCCAATCGCATTTAGCATTAGCAATAAACTCTAATGAAGCTGATTCATTCTCAGCAGAGATCCAAGGTACTAATCCCATCTTGAATCCATCGTAATCCATTACAGTAGGTTCATGAAGTATATTTACTTCATTCATATAATGTCCTAACAGCTCTTTGAGACTGTTAAGCTCATTTGTATTCTTATAATACGTATCATGATTACCACAGATAATATCCATGGTAATACCATTCTCTCTTAACGGTTTAAGAAAGTGATTACGGTTGCGGTTAAGAGCACGGAAGTTGATAAACTTCCTGTTATCATAGTAATCACCAAGATGCACAATATGCTTAATATTATGTTCCAGAAGATAAGGAAACAATACATCAGAATAAAATTTCTCTGCGTTATCGAGAAATATGTCAGAGCTATTGCGAGTCCCACAATGAGTGTCATTTAGTATGCATATCTTCATTCATAATATCCCACTTAGGTTTCCACCCAAGCTTTCGTAGGTATTCAATGTTCGCTTCTGTATGCACTCTTTCCCCAGTAGGATTCTCATATCTTATCTCTCCATCCCAATCAAATATCTTCTGTGCCATATCTAATACGCTCACAGTTTCTCCATTACCAATATCAAGTACTTTCTCATCTATTATAGACCAATTTGATATAATAGTCAAGATAGCATTGCATAAATCTTCTACATGAATCCAATCTCTAGTATGAGAAGCATTAATGTATGTTACTTCCTTGTTCTGTAGCTTCTTATAGAGCATATCATTTCTACCAGGCCACACAGTATGAAACCTCATACCCTTTGCATTTTCATAGTGAGTTGCAGTTACTTCATTCATCATCTTAGTAGCTGCATAAGGATTACCCCACCACTCATATGCATTGGAAGAGGAAGCATATAGTACCTTATTACAGTGTACTGATCCAAAGGAGAGCGCATATTGAGTACCGATTACATTATTATTATAATAAAGTTCAGGGTCATCAAATGAGGCTCTCACTCCTGCTAGAGCTGCTAGGTGTATAAGCACATCCCAATCAGAAGCACTATACCTATACCAATGAGTTTTATTAGTAACGTCTCCTTGAAAGCAAGTAATGTCTGCTCTGTCCTTAAAGTGATCATTAAGAAACGATCCAATAAATCCTTCATGACCCGTTAATAATATTTTCATATGAAGTTTCCTAAATCCGAATCAACACTAGTTACTCTTTTCTTGCGCTTCTTTTCCTCTTGAGCAAAGACCTTTACTTCTGAATCTTTCTCTTTTACTTTATCAATACGATCTTTAAGCTGATCAACAAAAGCTCTTACTACCTGAACTGATTGAGTATCATCTTGATTAGTAGCAATATACTCTTCTAATCCACTTTGAGAGAGATATTTAAGTTTAACATCTTGTTGTTTCTTCTCCTTAGCGATACGACGAAGGAATGCATACCAAGAGATCTGAGTAAAGTAAGCAAAGGCATTTGGATTACCTGTACGGGTAGCTGCTTCTACATTATAGTTTTCAATTGCACGAAGACAATTCTCTACAGCATCCATAACCATCTCTTCCCGATAGGTATAGCGAATAAAATTTGACTTATGAGATAGTCCTTCGGCAATCTTTAGAAAGCAAGATGCAATGTAGTTAGGTACTACAGGAAGTTTTTCTTCTTTACTTTGAGCTTCGTTAAGTTCACGTACATAATCTACAACAGCTTGAGAAAACTCCTTGTTGTTAACATAATGAATACTAGCTCGTTTTGTTCTTGCCATTATAAAATTCCTTCAATTCATATTATTATAGTATCTTTTTTTTACTGTGGCAACTAAAAAAAGTAGTTGCACTTCTCGCCAGATCGTATATAATCATATAGCGATATGGGGAGGGGGGATATATTATTTAACTAGAAATCCAATTCGGGCATCTTCAATATAACCATTGGCATTATCGTAACTCTCTATAAAGTCATACCCATGCATTTCCATATGCTCTCTCTTTTTACCAAAATCAGACGCCCATACAGGAATGATATGATCGTAATCTGGATCAGGGGAAGGTCTTAGATGGACTTCAATAACTTGATCACCTTTAAACTCAACGTTTATCTCTTTAACGTCTCTCAACACAACTAACTCATCTGGTACTTCTGGTATATAGTCAGATCTTTTCCACTCAACGAACTTAGTAAGATTGATAGGCATATTAGTACCTTCCCAGCAAGATGATCCTTTCCATGGCTGTAACCATTTACCATTGATCATATCTCTATCATACTTCCAAACATAGTTAGCTGAATAATGCTTACCAGTTATATACTCACACCAAAAATATCCAGGAGGAACAGATGTAAAATCACCCTTGGGTAGCTGCTTAACAGTAGCTCCTGCTCCCATTCCAGCTAGATTATATATAGGTCTAATAACATATGTACCTGTCTCTGGAATCTCTATTCCGGCAGGTCCACATTTGTATCCAAATGTTTCTGCTACCCATAACTTATTAAACCACTTACGATGTTGCGGATACTTTATATATGAGTCTGTATCTTCCATTAATGAAGCTTTCCTTTATCAAATAAGGGAATAACATTACCTTGATTATCAGAGTCTCCTTCTAATATATCATTAGTAACTGATCGAAGATTAGCAATCATACGTCTCATCTGTTTGAGCTCAGACCCATCACTATCTGCAGTATGTTTTTCATCATCTTGTTCTGAAGCTATAGCTCTATAATACTGCTCAAGTAACAGCTTATCTGGTTTAGCTTCTCCTATAATATGATTATAGTTCAACAGTTGAAAGTATTCTTCATTTAACTGAAAAGACATCCACGGTCTGAAAGAATAATATCTATATCCTTTCTCAATATTCTCAGATCTTATTACCATCATAGCATTTCTAACTATAATATAAAAATCATCACCTTCAGGTTCCTGCACAACCTGAGCTACGATCTCATCACCGTTAGATAGTCTGAACTGAGTGTATGTCATTTAATATCTACCTTTACCATTTTGTAATTAAACTGCTCTCTTTCATAGATCTTAACACGCTCTATAGAGTGTATTAATGCGAAGTTTTTTCTTGACTTCCAGTGCAGATCATCTGCGACATCATAGAGGGTGGTTGTTCTTCCGTCATCTGATTGTCGAAGACCACGTCCAATACTCTGCAGAACTTTGATTTGGGACTTGCTTGGTGAAGCGAATATGATATTATGCAAATTCCGAATGTTAATACCAGTGCTGAAAGTTCCCATGGATGCGACGATGATTGCATTATCTTGTTTTTCTACTATACCTCTTATAGCTTCTCTGTCTGCTGTATCTGTATCTCCTGATACAAAGAATACTTTTCTATCTTCATCTACCTTATTATTTATCTGCTCGAATAATGGCTTTCCGTGCTTGTCCACAAGGCGAAATAAGACGAGAGTATTGCCTCTAGCATCAATAGCCAGATTACGAATGAGCCTATTACGAGCATCATTTCCAATGATGAAGTCAATCTCGTCTTGATAGTCTCTTTTTCCAAAGTTCTTTCTCACCTCTTCTGAGTAGGTTAGTAGTAACACTTTAATATCAAGAGGAGCTAGGGTCTCATTATCTTGAAGTGCTTTAGTTGTAGTAACATTATATACAGGTCCAAATAAACCTTCTAACATAAGTTTGTGAGTTTGAGTACCGTCTAGAGTCCCTGTTAAACCATATCTATATTTAGCTTCTGTAGATTTGTTCATTATAGAAGAGAGAGACTTTGATTTAAATCCATGACATTCATCTCCTACTACCATTCCAAACTGCTTAAACCACTTCGCAGGTAACTTATAAATAGATTGCCAGGTAGATATAATGACCCGTTTGTTAGTATTTTTGTCTTTACCAGAATAAATTTTATGTGTGAGCTCATCTATATCCATACCGTAATCTTTGAAGTCAGTATGCATCTGTTCTACTAAGGAAGTAGTGGGTACAATGAGTAGTACCTTATCGTCAAAGTTTGACAGGTAATACTTGATTAAAAGATATGCTATGAATGACTTACCTGAGCCAGTGGGGGATAATAAAATTGCTCGAGATCTTGTTAGGGCTGTTTCAATCGCATCGTATTGATAAGCTCGAGGCTGAAATGGAAGTGTTGCGTCAGCTAGTAAATCAGCCAGCTCAAGAGAAGGTCTTGGAGGAATCGGAAACCCATAATCCGACTCTTCTGTGTCAACAGAATATGACCGCTCAGCTGCAAACTTTATTAAATAAGCATATAGCCCAGCAGAGAGCTCATGAGTTATGCGATTAAATAATTTTATTTTTCCATCCCAGACCTTATTTTTATAAGCAGGCATAAACTTATATCCAGGTACATAGAACGAAAAGTAATCAGATAACTCTGCTGCATAACCAGGTTCGCAGTCAACATATAACATACTATAGTCTTTTAAGCGTACAGTAAATTCAGCCATTCTCTTTCAACTCTTTGTACTTATATCTCACATCTAAAAACTGAGGCAACCAATCATGAGTGTTTACCGTAAAGACTTGAGGTTCACTATGATCTACAGTAATTAGTATAACACCTTTCTTAATAGGTATACCTGTTCTTTCATAGAAAGCTGCTGCATAAAATGACGCCTGT
>Ga0228644_1000435_pt1 | contig 13641 bp, 22 predicted proteins | sample 56DmetaG_FD_186020 | JGI IMG/M metagenome (GOLD analysis project Ga0228644, IMG submission 186020) | Seawater microbial communities from Monterey Bay, California, United States - 56D | ecosystem: Environmental > Aquatic > Marine > Coastal | place: USA: California | collected 2016-11-09
AGACTTCTTATGCATGTCCATAAATTCTTTAGACTTCGGAGATTCTTTGTCGGCGATTCCTTCAGGAGAAGTTGCACCTTTAGTGTGGTCTGCCTTGTTCAACTCGTCGAGTTGTAGTGCGAGGTCTGCTAACCAATCTGCTTCTTCACAAGCACGCTGTGCTTGGAGTTCGGTCTTATCGGCATTTGCCTTGTCGCCTTTTCGCGCAGGTGCTTTCTTAACTGGGTCAGCAGGTGCTTCTTCGTGCACGCCCTTGCCGTCACAGTGGTCGCAACCCTTGCCCTTACACTTAGGGCATTCGGTCTCTTCTTTCTTGTTCAGAGCAGCCATGTCTTCGCCATCGATGTCGCCATCGTTGTCTTTGTCAAAGTGCTTCTTTTGCTTTGCAGAGAGTTTCTTCTCTTGCACTTCTTGGAATGCTGCCCAAATTCCTTCGATCTCTTTAATGTCCATTTTTACCTACTCCTCGGAGTCTTTATTAATAGTGTCAGGGTTATTTATACTATTTTCATAATACAAAATAATACTTTGTTGCTGCTCGATATATCGGCGCAGTTCAGAGAGGTTCAACGACATGTTTTCGTAGTGTGGTACGGAGATTGCCAAAAACACTACGTCGCCAGTTTTCTTCTTAAAGTCTTCTAGAAACTCTTCTAGATTCTCCGGCGTTACAACATACCAATTGACGTCGTTCATTTGGACGTTTCTTGGTCTCTCTTTCTGCTCGATAACTTGCTGTACGTACTCTGTTTGCTTGACGACTGGTGTGGAGCAACCACTAGTTAGAAGTAATAGACTCCAAATCGTCAAATGCTTTACGGGTTCCATCGTTTATTCTCTTTTCTATCAACCCAGGTTTTTGTGTAGCAAGGTTTGTCAGGTCATGGTCGCGAAAGATCCTTAGCATCTCTTCTCGCGTTTCCTCAGACTTATTTAGTGCTGCTTCAAGTTCTTTATTTTCGGCACGCTGCTTTGCTACTTGCACCTTCATGGAACGTACTGCGCTTGCGTTTCTTTCAGCAACTTCAGTTAGGCGAACGTTGTCCTTCGTCAGTGTTTGTATTTCTGAAGATTGCCAAGAGACATAGACATATGCGCCTCCAACTAGGGAGGCGACTATGGTTCCGATAAGGAAATATCGTTCAAGACCAAACATTACTTCGCCTTTGCTCGAAGCGCCTTGGTTAGCATGATCTTAAACTTTCGCTTATCAACAGGTTTCCCGAGACCGTCGTGCTTCTTCAAAAGGGCATCGATCTGACTCTTTGGCAACCGTACAGTCTTGCCTGTTGGGGTAACTTGGATATCCATCTTACCGTCAACGTCTTGTGCCTTGCGAAGTTGCATGATCAAGTTGCGATCAGCGGGGTCACCGGAACCAGTGTGCGTCTTGCCCTTAGAAGTTTTGGTGACCTTCTTTGGTGCTGCTTTCTTCGCCTCTCGGTCTGCCTTGACTGCTGCCTTTGCTGCCTTGTCCAACTCTTTTCTTTGAGCGGGGTTCAGGTACTTAACGTCACCGAACATTTTAGGAGAGAGTTCTTTCTTCTTATTCGAAAGTACCTGTGACTCTGTGACCTGCTCGACTTCTTCGTATCTCACTCGCTCTTTCTCCTTTTCTTGATTAACTGACAGAGTGTGCCTCTGTTTGGCGTGCTTCAACGTCAGACGCGCTTTGTCGCGTTCTTTTGTTGCTCTGTCGACATTCTCGTGGGCATTCTTGTGTTTGGTGTACCCTGCCTTCTCGCGCTTCTTTCGGTCAGTCATAACAGTCGCCTTATTGAAAGTTCTTGCATGTCTAGCAACAGGGTTCTTTGTCTTCTTCATGTTAACAGTTCCATCTCCGACGTGCTGCTTTGCCTCTCTCGCCTGTCCAACTGCGTGAACGGGCACAAAAGGATCTACGCCTTCCTGCTGCCTTGCCCTTTGGGTCAAGTTTGGAAGGAGGAGTCGTAACAGCAGTCTTTAGATTGCCGCCAGTCTTTCTGTTCTCTGCGTCAACGCCCTTCTGGGTCAACCCAGCACCGTCATCAACAGATCGTTTGTGGCCAGACTTTACACCGCCCTCGTCGAATTGCTTAAACCGTTTCATTTTTCTTTTCCCTTCGTTTGGGGTCAGTTTCTTAGCGCGTTTGGTTGACGCATCTGTTCCCCATTCGTGTTTGGATGGGTCGTAACAACTCACGCGAGATCCTTATCGTGGTTGAGACCGCCCTTCTTCTTCTTAACAATAAAAGCATTGACTCGTGCATATCCCCACTGCTGTGGAGTAGTTCCTGGCCGGTGTCCAGTCTTCCATGCAGCGACACCTCGATTGTATACCTTTCGCAAGGTGCCAACCGAGATACCGGATTTGTCTGCCTTCTTCGCAAGGGCAGACTTTGATGCTTCTTCTATGTCTGTAAAGTTTTTGAATTTCATATTGTTATTTATACTCCGTCAGACTGGGGAAATGTTAGGGCATTATTTGTCGTCAAACATCTTCTTAAAAGACTTGGTGTACTTAGAAGGTTTGGTCTTTGCGGTCTTGTCGCCAGCAGCAGGTTTATATGCCTTTGGGTCTCTGTCGCTCATCTTCGATTGTCTCTTGAATTGAGCATCGCGACGTTGCTTAGTTGCTTTAGAAAGACCTTTGTGGTACTTCTTTGGTTGGGATCCTTCTCGGTCTTTGATGTCAGAGTCTTGGTCGACCTTGGTGTTGTCGTCCTTCTCGACCTTGAGAGTTGCTGAACGCTTACCGCCAGTTGGGGAAGGGATGAACTCTGCTGAGGAAGGAACGGAATTGGTCTCAGGGACACAGTTAGGTACTTGCTTGTCGCCTTTCTTTTTCATGCCTTGTTGGCGGTATCCGCTCCAGCATGCTTCTTCGATTTTCTCGACAGCATCTAACCACTTCCGCACAACCTTGTCTTCCGACAGTTGCACAATCAAGTAGTTTGCGCCGAGGTGGGTGATTGTCCCCACTTCGTCCGACTCTTTGACGATAACCTGATCACCGAGTTCGAACAATTCACCCTTGACAAACTTCTCACGAGTCTCGGAGACAGGTTCAAGTTCTATATGACGGGAGAATACTGTTTCTTCTTTGATGCCCAAACCAGAACGTACATCGACAAATAGTTTCTTTGCGTCCTTAGTTCCCATTGAACCAAGTCCCTGTGAGAACTGTGCAAACTGATTGTCAGCAGCAAACCCACGTAGTTTGGAAGCAGACATACCCTCAACTCCTTCAGAGTCTGGGTCTCGTTCTCCAGCAGATACTACTTTAATGGTTTTGAAGTTATAGAAACCATGACGACCTTTCTCGCCATTGTACTTGTTCAACAGAGTTTCAAACTCGCGGACACGGTCAGAACCAACTACCATGTAGAGGGTCTTGTATCCTTGCTCGTAGATATAGGAAGCAGCTTCGAAAGGAGTGCGCACTTTCTTGTTGATCATAATGCGGCGAGCATGGCGCGGGAACATCTTGCGCACGTGCTTAACCTTGGAGTTGTAATCCAAAGGATTCTTCTTCTTGTCCTGTGTCTGCGACAAGAACACGAAGTACTGGTTCTTGCCAGCAGTTGCCGACAACTTGTCCAGTAATTTTTCGTGACCGATTGTCGGAGGGTTCATCCTACCGAATGTGAAGTATGCGATCTTATCTTCTTCGGTCAGATAGTCCTTAAAGGAGAGTGCCATTTACTTGCCCTTATTTGCTCTTCTTTCTCTGTCTGCTTTACGGACGTCAGGTATCATCTTCTTTGCTAGACGCTGGATGACTGCCTGTTTCTTTGAAAGTCGCTTTTCGATTTCTGCGCGACGAGCAAATGACATTTCGTCCTTTCCAGCACCTTTGGTCATTTTCTTCAATAGAAGCGTTCGTGCTTTTTTCATTGCGCGCTTCTTAACAACGTCCATGTTTGGTGCCTTACGCATCGCACGGTCTCGACCGATCTTGATACGTGCCTTCATCTTCTTCATCCTGAGAGATGCTTTAATTCTTTGTGCGTGTGACAACGCCTCGTCGACATTCTCAACACTTTCCATTTTTAGTTGCTTGGTCCGTGTATTGTACCAAACACGTACATCGTCTCCGTCCATGTCACTGGAATACTCAAAGGAAGGATGACCAGTTTTCATATCCTTGCCTTTCTTTCCGGTCTGATAGTACGTCTTCCCTTTGTGCTTTACTGTGCTGGGTGCACGCGCTTCGTCAACCTGCTCGACTTCTTCGGGTAGACGTGGCAGTTTGTGTCCGTTCTTAACGCGACTGGAAGTTTTGTCAAGCATACGTTTATTGTGCGCTGTCCTTGAGGGGTTGTTGAAACTTGTAAAATCTCCTTTGGCACCACGTTCAGAGGATTTCATCACAATATCGATTCCTCTACTATCACGTTTTCCAGACCTCTTCAGAAATGCTGCATTCTTTTTATCATACTCGGCATCTTTTTTCTTTTGAACTTTTGCCTTCTTGTGCGCCTTGTATTTGCTGATCAGACCTTCGTCAACATACTCGACATCTTCCCTCTTCTGCTTCTTCATCAGAGCAGCAAGTTTGCCCATCTTGTTTTGGTCCGAAGAAGACATACCTGCCTTCTTCTTCTTGTCAGCAATCTTGGCAAGAGATTTCTTGTACGCAGAAGTTGATTCTCTGAATTGTTTGAAAGACTTTGTCATACTTATTTCCTACTGGGTTGATCCCACCCCTTTAGAATCTCAGGAGAGAAGTTGTTGTACGAGAACTCCATGCGGTCGACAAGTTTAACTGCGTCCCCACCAAGTTTATCAATTGCAACAAAACCTTCCTGTCCGGTCACTTTGTAACCTTTACTCGTCTTTACGAAGGTGTCTATGTTGGCGAGTTTATCAAGTTTATTTATAAGGATCAATTTCGCTAAAACTATATTTCTTTGGAGTTCGAACATAGCGATTAGGGATGCTGTGTTCTTCTTTGAGAAAAACGACAGTATCGCATTCAATTTCTCCTGTTGAACCTTCTTACCCTTGTCAGTAGATCGCTTATCCATCTCTTTCTTATACTTAGTGGTCAACCAATTCTGTAGTCCTGCCACGTGACGACGCGGGTCTGGTTGCACAGTACCTGCTCGGACAAAGGTGTTGTTGTACTGCTCGATCAGTCGAGGTAATTCTGGGTGTGCCTCAAGTTGCCGTAGAGTAGAACCAGCGATCTTTTGGAATAATGTCCCAGCAGTTTTGAGATATCCATCCACAACCTTGGTTGTCTTTTCGTCGAGAGTGGCGACAGTGACATCTCGTAGCATGGCATCTTGTGACCAGACTTTCTTATTTTTCTTCAATCGATTGACATTGACACCGTATGATGCAGACATATTCTCGAATGAATCGCCTTTGTATGTGGTGTGCCACACAATACCAATAGTCGCTGCTTTGACTTCTTTCGCTCCTGCACTTTTTGCTGGCAGAGCATATACGATAGTGTTGGGGTGAAATGTGGTATACGATTCTCCGCCAATTTTCTTATTACTGATGTCACCTGGACCGAACAGAAAGTCTCCTTGTATGACACCCTTGATTCCGAGTGAAGGTAGCAACTCCAGTGCTGCGTTCATTTTGGTATTCAAATCACCCGAGGTGTCTGCGTCGACGTCTGCCTTGGTCTTATAGACTTTGGGGTTCTTATTAAAGATGCCCTTCTTGGCGATAAAGAACTTACCGTCGCTCGGATCGATTCCGGCGAATATCGCTGGAGCACCATCCCACTTAACGGATATATCTCCCTTGTGCTTCCCTTGGAGCATATCTCTTAACCCACGGAGAGCGTTGATCGCCTCACGGGTGCCCGATACCCCACCGTAGAGAACTTTGTCCTCGAGGTGCGTCATATGGGTGTTCTTCTGCTCTGACAGAATTTGATGTGCGAAGAAAGATTCCATTAGTCGTTTCTCACTAGAAGTATGTCAAAGACCGCACCGCAACCACAGTTATTGCCAGTTGTTGTGTCAACCCTCAGGTCGGTCTTTTCTGCGAAAGATATAGGAACAGGATAGTCATAGGTTATTGGGTTGCCGCCTTGGGTGCCCCATTGCCCTTTAAGGTTGAATGCTCCACCTGTAGGTCGAGCAAACAACTTGAACTGGACTGCTGCTGCTTTATCCGAACTGCCTTGAAACTTTAACAAGTATCCAGTGAACCCAGCAGGAATGGTGTAGACTGCCATGAGTGTTTGTCCGTTCCCAGCGAGTATCTGTGCCGCGAGGGAACCGCCGACGTTGATGCTAACTATACCGACGTTCGATGCGTCTACCTTGCGCGCACGGAAGACCCGAGAGAAAGTGACTGAACCAGTCGCGCCCACGTTGATTGTCTCGGTGACTAGATTAAAGTCTCCATCAAGACCCTGAACTTCTACCGCCTCGCCTGTATCGCTCCCGCTGGAGGAAGTGATAGAAACAACACCGGAGGTTGGATATGGGTATAAAGCGGTCGTGCCGTTGGCGTCCCAAATGGTTGCGGTGCCGTTGACGTCAGTACCAGTGTATCCGAACTTGTTGATATGAGACTGCCCAGTTGGCAGGGCGATAGTTGGACTGTTTGACCCTCCGACGTTCCCGTCTGCATCCGCAATCATTACCACTTCGAATAGATCACCGCCACGAAAATATGTATTTTTTGGTTTGCTCCAAGTTGCCATTTTAGTATTCCTTTATTGTATTTAAAAAACCGAAATTCTTTTCCATATCAATATATCTTGAAGTATGGACCAGATAACTCGGACTCCGAGGCAGCATAGTTGATCACTGCTGATATGAATGCTGTGCGTTTCTTCTTTGTTGAACTTTCAATCAGTGCTACCAGTTGCGTGGACATAATCTTCGAGAGATACCATGTACCATCTTTCTCTGAGCATGCCTTGTAGAAATCATACTCAGTCATATCGTTCGTGTATCGCACTGAAGAATACCATTTATAAAACAATTCCATATCCTCAGTTGTTCTGCCAGCAAGTTCCCTCTGAGGCATCATGTCCTTTCCGAGATATTCTTTGGCAAACCTTGCAATTGGACCGCCCGAAACTTTGCCCATATTTGCATTCTTGCCTTTGATTTCGCCCTGCCATGTAGCACCGAATGACCTGACCTGCATCCGGCCACCGTCAAAGAAAAGGTATCCGTCTTGTGAAGCAAAGAAGTCTCTCAATCCCAACGTACTTTTTTCAAATTCATATGTAGGTCTGTCCTTGGAGACATTGATCTCTTTGGTAGCGCCCGTGCCACCGACAATCTTCTTGAGAGAGATCCCAACAATATCACCTGAGCGATAGTTCTCTAGAAGCAGGTTGTTGAATTCGATGAAGGTTTTCGTCTGTTCAAGTTTGACTCCTGCGCCCTTGGATGAAACGATCCAAATGTCAGCAGGAGACCACTTGTTGACATCGCCAAACGGTCTTCCTGCTTCTCTGTTCAATTTCTTGAAGTGAGTTTCCAAACGTTTGACCCAAGAAGATCCTCGATGGGCAACATAGTTCTTTCCGCTGTTGCTAAACTTATTGTTGATCAGGTTTGCGCCTGCTTTGGAAGATTTGACCCAATCATCGCTCAGACCTTTCTGTATCGCAGTGAGCGATAAGTCACAATCAAATTTGGAGTTTGCTGCTTTGAATGCGGTGGTGGTATAAGTTGTGTCTTCACTTTTTGATTTGTTCTGCTTATAACCAGCAGCAAGATATATGCACTGGGCACTTTCTACAATGGCAGTCACGTCTGACCCTGCGCCACTACCACCGCCACCCTTAATTTTGGCAACAGCAACCCAACCGCCAGTGAAGTCAACGTGTCCAGTACTCGACCGATTTATCTTTGATGAATATTTTGCGCCATATCCGCTTGAGAGTTTCTTGGCGATATTTCTCAAAACTTCTTCGCGGTCAGAACCCTTCGGCAACTCTATGGTGACCATCTTTGACATCTTGGCATCTGTCAGATCCTTATACCCGCACTGGTCAAGTTGGATCTTTAACTCGTCTCTTGATTTTAATGTAGGCATGTATGCTCCTCGTTATAGTCTATTTATAGACCCAGAGACAACCCCCCTTAATGACGAAACCCCACCGAAGTGGGGCAAGTTGAATACCGGAGTATTACTTTTGACTGGTCACTATAGAATGACCGTGCTTGACAGCAGCAGCATGAGACAAAGTCTTTTTGCCGCTTCCCGCCGTGCCATATTCATGAGTCACCTGCACCTTACCTTTGCTGGCGTGGGTTACGCGGACATGTTCATGTCCGTCCTCATCATTTTTGTGGTGAATGAAATGCTCGTTTCCGTGAGAACTAACCTTGAGGTTTTTGTGTGCTTTGGCAATACTGTGGGCGACAGCTTTCGCTTTTGCGTGATCAGCAGCAGATGCTCCACCAGTCGGCGCAACCTTGGCGTATCCGTGCGCCTTGTCATAACCAGCGGCACTGACTGAACGACCTGAAGCGCCTGCCTTCTTCGTATACCTTTTTAAAAGGGAGGTGGAAATTTCTTTGATGGATTCCAGTTCCTCTCTGAGTTGTTCAAAAGTTTTCATTTTTTTTCTCCGAAGTATTTTATTTTGTGGACCGTATTGGTTTCATATATTTATACGTCTCGGGTCTTCAGTTTTTTTGTAACGATACCAATTATCCAATACACTTTGTTGCAAGGCAAATGCTTCTGTCTCCCAAGGCAACCCACGAGACCGTTCCACAGATTTTTCGCAGTATGAATAGTCTGCTCCGTTCCAAACAGTCGCCCCCTTCGCGTCTATGTACAACTGGCGCATAAGGCATTGTCTTACGTGGACTAACTCGTGCCCTACGGTGAGGAGTTTGTTGGTTCGACTAATTGGTTCACCCATCATGGTCGTGGCGATTTGCACATCAACTTCTCTGTCGTTACCTAGACAAGATCCGTAACAATCGTCTTCGAGTCGCCGAACCATTCTTATACGAACTTCACCACGCAGATTAGAGACACCAAGGAAGTCCATTGCCGAATACGTGAAGTCTTCGAGGTACTTGGGGAATCGGTTTGAGAAATAGACTTGCACAACACTATGCCCTCGCCTTAGACTTGAACATGACAAATCCCCAGTCGTTCTTGCCCTCGTCCCCCCATGCATAGTTGTCACAGACCTCAATCCTATTAACAACAGAACTCTTCTCGACAGGGTGTAAGACTCTTGGCGCTCTGAGCAACTTTGATTTGAATGCAGCGATTTCGATGCCCCTCTTACCGAGAACCTGAGACCAGATGTATTGACCTCCAGGGGTCTGACACTCGTCGGTGGCAAGGGCGATGTCGGTTTCTTTGATGATCTTCTCATACACTTTAGGGGCAAGACCGAATCCCTGAAACTTGGGGTCGATGCGAACCATACTAACTGCATGAACATTACTGATTTCTTTGGTGAGTTGCATCCACATAACCCGATGCGCTTCTTGACAATGCGGCACAAACTGTACACACTCAACCCACTGACCCGCCTCTGTTCCTTTGGGATGTTTGCGATGAACAAACTCGCATGGTTTCATAAATATGTGAGTGGCACCGACAGATGCCACGTATGAGTCAAGAGGCAAGTCGGAGACGGAGATTGTCCCGAGTTCTTCGCTTTTCTCAAGTTCTGCTGTATACATTAGTATGTCCCCAACGCTTCGTCGATCTTGTTTCCGATCTCAAATATCTTTCGGTCAATTCCGTTCTGAACTGAAGACTCGACTTCACGTGAGGTATTCCCAATTGTAGTGGTGAGGATACGCTCAAGCATAGTTGGTTTTGGTCCCTGTTGCTCGGATGGAGACATACACCGAGGCACATAGACGGTATTCGTGGAAGGGTTGTAGGTTGGATCACAACCGTGGAAAGTAGACTCGACGACGATCACCTTGGCATTAGCAGGGACGGTAATCTCTGCTTGTCCAGGCTGGATCGGTTCTGGCGACTGATGCGCCGATGCGTCTAAACCGACGAAAAGTAACACACCACCTAAACAAATTTCTTTAAACATTGCAATCTCCTCAATTCAGATACTATTATCGGTCAATTAGGGTCCAAAGACAACACTGAATAACTTGAACAGAATCAATGACTTAGGAACTTGTCCAAAGACCTTCTTCTTTAAACGTTCCGCGCAGTCCATAGGAAGCAGCAGAACCGCCTCTATAATTCTGAACCACTGATACTGTCTCCCATGAACGGTTTTCGTTAACACTAGGGGAATTGGTCTTGGTTCTGACACCTTGTGGTTTTGCTCGAGAAACTCCGGTCTTACGTGCAATATAAACTTTATTATCACGGGCGAGGAAATCGCGTGTAAGTCTCTCTATTTCTGCTCTTTCTTGCGCTTTAGTCATTAAGATTATCCTCAATTTCAATACAGGAATTATACGTCAGATCCGGTGGTTCGACAAGAACTTTCTGATACTCATTTGGAATAAGCATATAACTAAAGTTATTTAAAAAACCCCTGCAATATCAACAACTTACTGAATCCCCTGTAATATCAACAACTTACGTTCGACTTCGATATAAACCCTTAAATTTATAAATAATAGTACAATTGAAAAAACTTACGTGGCGTTTTAATTGCCTTTCGCTTCGCGTGTCGCGAATTCTCTGGTTCTGTTTCCTATATACTACTGGTGACGTGAGTACTGTCTTAATTATTATTATACCCACTCACCATTGCAAGAGGAGGTTTCATGACAGATGAAAGAATTTCTGAAGTTGAGACCAAACTGTTTACCCACGAGGGGAGACTAAAGTCATCTGAGCAAGACATTGCGCAAATTGTTGGTAACATTGATCGCATCGAAGAGCATATGCTCCGTGGTGCTTCCAAAGAAACAAACTATGCGCCAATTGTTTCAGGAGTCATAGGTTTTCTGGGGGTCGTAGGTACAGCAGTCTTCGGTATAATGAACTATGTTGATCTCCAACTAACGCATGTGAAGGATTCACGTGCAGTATACGAAGAAAGAGTTCAGGAGAACTCTGAGAGTTTAAAAGATCTAAACTCTATTCTGCACGACAGGTTGGGGCGCTTGGAAGAGCGCTCTCTATCTCACGAAGAGGATATAAACGAGATCAAGGATGATCAGTGATCAACACCTCTGCGACCAACCTTGGCACCCTACGGGGTGCTTTTTTATGCTCGTCATTTGCTTTCCAGCAAAAAGTCCAAATGGTCGAGGTTCAACGGTTCCTTGTCGAACGCATCGATCATCTTGCCAAGACACCATTTGAGTTCCTCCTCGTCGTCACCGAAAGGTTCGCAGGGTGATTTTGTATACAGGGTAATCTCTCCGCTATCGTCATAATAGACTTCACGAATTGAATGTCCTTCCATGGCATTCTTACCTCTATACGTTACCCTGTAATTCCAACTCATATGCGTCCCTTAATTCTACAAACCCACCAATCCACTCGTCTCTGTGCTCAACAAACACTTGCGAATTGCCTTCACTAGAGGTGATGACAGTCACTAGTTGAGTCACTGGAGTACCAGTCATCTCCTCGTACATAACAGCGTATGCTGCTTCTTGCTTGAAATAGTTATATATTTTAGAACGTGTCTTGCGACGCGCAGAGGTCTTCCAATCAATCACAGAGAGTACACCATCAAACTCTGCAATCATGTCAACCGTGCCTGCTGTGCGTAGGTGGTCGGAGTACATCAGTCCTTCGATGACTCGAATGTTATCGATAGACTTGTCTGCCACGTCGCGTAGGCGAGTGAACATATCGAAAGCATTGGGCATTATTACACCCTCGGATTCGATCCCCTGACAATAGTCTTCGATGAGTTGGTGGACCGAAGTTCCCCGAGTCGACGCTTGCGTCGAGATCTTCTGTGCTTCTGCTTTGCCAACTCGTCGCTTCCATGCAGCGAGTCCTGCTTGCAGTTTCTTACAAGAAGATGTTATGGTTGTCACTGAAGGATAAGGAACGCAAGCACTTCCATCTTCACGAACGTAGTGGCGTTTGCCTTCTACAGTGACTCGTTTGACCTTTGGCAGATCAGTTAAATCTAGATTGAAATTCTTTGGCATTACTTTTTATCCTATAATCACATTTATCGCAGGGAGTTAAAACTCTGTTCCCTGTCCGCAAGTACATTCTATATTCTTGCAGTTCTGGGTTATTCCTGTCGTGTTCGAGCAACGATGTTTCTTGTACGTTACCCAAGACCACAACAGGGTCCCAATCATTACAGCAAAGGTTATAATTCCCTTGCCAATCGACATACAACCAGTCGAATATCTTATCACAATAATTATATCGCAAATCGGTTATGTCGACAACCCCTACAATCTCTTCAGGGACAGTACCCGCCCGAGAGTTTACCTTCGGTGGAACGTAGAAGTCATAATTGTTCTGCTTGACATAATCAAAACGGTCAACTGTCTCTCGATACTTCTCGACATTCTTCCCGTTGGTTGTCAATATCACTGTCGCCTTTGAGTTGAACAGTGGTTCCATTAATCGTTCGAAGTCATTGTGCAGAGTTGGTTCGCCTCTTCCACACACCAGCACTTCAACTGGTTCAGGAACTTCATCAACATGCGCGCAGATCTTCAGCATAGTCTCTATGGACATATGCTTGTTCTCGTTCGGGTATCCGTGAGCACGAGGACAGAACCCGCAACGGAGGTTGCACAGTTCTGTGATGTTGAGTTCTAACCTCAAACGAGGTTCTTAACCCCACCGATGCCTTCATAGATGTTCTTGACACCAGCAGTGCTCATGATAATACTCTTCGCTTTCTTCCAGTGACCTTTGTTCTGTTTGGTCCACTTGTTTGCGAGTTTGCCGTCCTGCCCGAAGTCAGCAGCAGCGAGAGCATACCCACCGTTCTGTGTCTTCAGCATGTGTACCTGAACAGGGTCACCATCTTGCTCGAAAGTCCAGATGAAGATCATGTTATCATTTGCATCGTGAGATGCAGCAGCATCTTGCTCGAAGTAGTGAGACAGTTTCTCAACACACATGAGGACTGCTTCTGGTAAGTCTTCTACCCTTTCTTTAGACATTTCCGTCTCCGGTTTCTTCGTTAGTTTCTTGCAGTCTATTTAGTTCTTCTTTCTCCTGCTTACTAATAGCGGAAATGATAAGTAACATTCCAATTATGGTGCAAAGTTTCCAAAGAATATTCATGACTACTTGACCTGAAATGTGTTGACGTCGTGTGCGTGTAGCAATTCCAGACCACAACCCAACCTACCTTCGAACTGCTCCTTGTAGAACACTCGGGAGATCCCGCTTGCCACGACCAACCTTGCACACTTGATACAAGGCGAGTGCGTCAGGAACATCCATGCGCCATCAGCAGAGGATGGACTTCTTGCCAGTTTGGCGATAGCATTCTCTTCTGCGTGTAGGACATCGTCCCGAGTTCTATACTTGAAGTATATGTGCTCGTCGTCGGGGTGCACTTTAAATGCAGGTTTATCAATCAACTCTTCGCATTGGTTCGAAGATCCAGGGAGTGTGCCATTATAACCAACAGAGATGATCGCGCCTGTGTCTGGGTCTACGATGATCGCGCCTACCTTGAGTCTCTTGGCAGTTGAGCAGTTGGCAAATACCTGTGCCGTCTGCATATATGCTTCGACTAACTTGGACTTCATCCGCCTCTCCTCATGTTAGCGA
>Ga0228644_1000436_pt1 | contig 13617 bp, 15 predicted proteins | sample 56DmetaG_FD_186020 | JGI IMG/M metagenome (GOLD analysis project Ga0228644, IMG submission 186020) | Seawater microbial communities from Monterey Bay, California, United States - 56D | ecosystem: Environmental > Aquatic > Marine > Coastal | place: USA: California | collected 2016-11-09
TCTACGTCTGTATATGAGCTTATTTGGCACTAATGCTAAACCAACTATTATTCTTTTTTCTGAATCAACAGTTTTAAACTCTACTTTATGCTTACTTAAAGCTACAAAGTTCTCTTCAATAGCTGGAAATTCTACTAATGATATTGCATCAATTCCATCTTCTTCTCTTGATTCGTCTATAAATAATTCTATTATATCTAATTCTTCCATATTTAACTTATTTATACTATGATAACTTGTTTTATTTTATTCTGTTTTATTTTAAGTACCTGCTTGACTTACAATCATACCATCTAACTGTTGTTGATTAGTAACGTCTCTCGATACTACGTAAGCTTTTAATGGCTTATCAAACTGTGCTTGTATTGCATTTATAAGTAGGTTTTCATTAGACCTTCCTACTATATTAAACGAAGGGTCTGCACGTTCAGTTGTACCTGCTCCACCACCACCTGTACTTGTTCTTATAGGAGTGTTAGCTGATGATGATTGAAATTTCTGTCTAGATATAGCTGCTACTTGAGCTAAACCTGAACCTATAATAGAAACCATCATAGGTATTTTAGCCCAAGAAGGTAGTTTTTTATCAGCTAATACTTGAGTCGCACCTGCATAGGTATCTATTAAAGCCATAGATAGATTAAGTGCTTTTGTTTGTTTAAACTTTTTCTTATTTATAGCATCTTGTTTTACCCTTAAATTCTCATCGTTTTGAGCTATTTGGTTTTGAATATTCTTTCTTTGTTCAGCTGATAAGTTTTCATTAATTAATCTATCATTTAATTCTTTATTTAAAATATTGGTTTTGTTTTGCTCTATAGTTAATTGTCTTTCAAACTCTCCATCAAGAAATTGAGTTAATCCTGACATTAATGTCTTATAACTTTCAATATAAACAGAAATCTTATTTAACTCTGGGTTTTCATCAGCACCTTCTTCCGTACTACCAACACCTAAAGCATTTCTTCTTGCATCAGCCATTTCAGTCCAAAAAGGAAATAATGCAGCATATTTTTCTGTGATTTGTTGAACAGTTCTTTCTGCCTCAGTTTTTGTTAAAGCTACTTTCTCTTCAACCTCTTTTGTAGCTTTAGCTATAGACTCTTTGCCAGCAGCAGTATCTGCAACACCCTTGTCTTTTAAATTCTTTTTATATTTAACTAAATCATCTTCTAATTGTTTTATTCTTATTGTTGCTTTTTTACGAACACTTGCTTTTTCAGCAGTTTCTTTAGCATCAATACCTTTTAACTCGTAATCTAACTCTATCTCAAGTCTTTTTTGTGCGTAAAACTCTTTATAAGCTAACTTATCCTCTTCTGATTGAACTGAATTTATATAAAGCTTCTCTTCTGTTTTTAAGTTTATTAATTCTGTTTGTCTTTGTAATTTCTGTTGAGCAGTTAAACTATTTTCAACATCTAAATCAAGAGCTTCTTTTGTTTTAAATGGGGATATTTTATTTGTAAGACCATCTCCATCAAGGTCAAATTCTAAACTTCTTTTTATTAACCTCTGAAACTCTTTCTTTAATTCCTTTTCTTTTCTATCTATCTCTTGTTTATCTAATTTTAATTCTTCTAATATAGCTTTTGATATATCTTGACCGAAACCACCTTCTTCACGTAATTTCTCTAAATCTGCAAACTCTTTTCTAAACTTAGAAAATACTTGTAATCTCTCTTTATACAAATCTTGTAACTCAGATTCTGCTGCTTTCATAGCAGCTCTAACAACTACAAGTTTTTTTTGATTTTCTATAAAAACACCTATTTCCTCATTAGCAGGTTCGTAACCTAATTTTTTTAAATCAGCAAGAGCTGCCTGTTGTTGTTCTAATGTTGAGTTAGTATCGGTCATTATATTATTGAGAGCTTCTATTTTAGCTACCTTAACATAACCTTTTGAAACTGTATCAGAAAAAGAATCAAAACTTTTTTCAGCTTTACTTACAGAACCTGCGAAATAATCAAAAGCAGATATAACTGACTGTATAATCAATAATACTGCATTAGCTTTTATAGCGTGTTTTAAGTTTTTTAAAGCACCACTAAAACCAGCAACTTTACCTGTAGTAGCATCAACCTTGTTTGCCATAAAAGAAAACTGCGAAGCAAATTGAGATAAGTTATTCGCAACACCTCGAATACCATAAGGCATATCAGATATAGTTCTACCTAATTCAAGAGTTGCAGCAGTAGCTGCTCCTGTAGAATTACCTAATTTACCTTGAGATAAAGTTAATTCTTTGTTTCTTTGTGTAAGAAGTTCTTTTCCTCTCGCTAATTTTCTTTCTTCGTTGGCAAGAATAGCTACCTTCTCCTTGCTTTCAGTATAACGCATATCAAGACTTTTAAGCTCATTTTTCAATGACTTTATATTAGTCTTTGCTTTAGCAATCTGAAGTTCTGCTTTAATTATTATATCATCTTTAGCCATTATCTTGTTAGTTTTTTTCTTTTTATACTTGTTCTTAACTCTCTAAAACTTGAAGGTAATTCATATAGTCCTTTAGCTATATTAACATCCTTATCTTCTATTAACCACTCGTTATTCCTTAGTAATTCTAATGTTTCTCTTATCATTATTGAAGTGTATTTACTGTTATTGAATTTGAAAGAGCTGATTCATTACCAGAAGCATCAAATGCACTTACTCTAACTACGTATGCAGTTTGTGGAGATAATCCTGTTACTTCATATGTTTGTACATTACCTGCTGCAAGAATTATATCTCCTTGATTTAAGTCTATATTGTAACCTACAACACCAACATTATCTGTTGAAGCAGTCCACTCTATTGAGAAACTTGTAGATGTCTCTGAGCCTTGTACTACTTGTAAGTTAGTAGGTGCAGTTGGAGATTCGTAATCAATAGGAATATCAACATAATCATTAATTAATTCTATATCAGATTTACCTGTATAGAAATCTGTATCTATTGAGTTTATCTTGTAGCTTCTACCTGAATAAATAAATCTATCTGCTAATGTATATTTCTGTAATATTCTTAAAGGCAAGTAAGCACTTATCTTCTTTAACCTATTATTTTGATTAAAAACATTTGAAATATAATTTTTATGATAGTTGTTAAATAAAACATTCCTTGTAGTAACTAAATCCCATTCATCCTTTTCAGAACTAAAGTTTAAAGATTGTCTGTCCTCTATTTCGGTAGCTTCAAAATCTGAGTTAGAAGGTACGTAGTAAGAATTAATTTCTATATGACTTGTAGGTACATTTTCTCCATTTACTGCGTCTACAAAAGATATAGGAGTACCTTGAGGAAGTGTCTTAAAAGTCATATAAAAAATCAAAGGATTTCCTATGTAACTCTGTTGGTTATCATCAACACAAAATCCCCATTGTATATCTGTTAAAGCACTTGTATTTAAGTTTATTAATCTCTCAAATTTCATATGCTCAAAAGGTATTTCGTTTTTAAATATACCTTCAGATAAAATAACTCCATCAGAGCCTTTATACTCTTCCTTACCCCAATCCTTGTTAAATAACTGTTCGTGTTGCTTTGCTAAGAAAGTACCTAAGCCTTTATAGGTGTAAATAACTTCCCTAAAAGGTAATGCAGAATTAACTTGTGATGAGTTTATATCTACATATTTTGTAATGTCATAAGGAGAACCTGATGATGGATTAGCATAGAAATCATCTAATGTTTTAACAACCATTTCACTACCTTCAACATAAGCAACTAAGTTAAACATCTTGAATAATGATGTTAAGAAGTCTAATACCTTCATTTTAGGTATTTGTTGAGTAATATTAAAGTTAATCGAAACATTTATAGTAAAACTTGAGCTTGTGTAATTTTCACTAACAAACGAATCAATATCACTATCAAAGTAAGAATAATTCCATATAGCTTTATCAAATCCTATTGTTTGATTAGATGTAATTTGAATAGTATATGATGAATTATTCGATACATCTACAGATAAGTTTTGAATACTATCTGTTATATCTGAAGCACTATAAACAGAAACACCATCTCTAAATACATTGATAGAGTAATTTGGAGAGCTATATGAAGAATCAACTGTTAAACTTAATTGTAATACTTGATTAGAAAAGTTATATCCATCACTTAAAGTAAGAACACTATTTTCCATACTACTACCATTGTAAGAGGTATAGTCTATGAAATCGCTTACAGAATAAGTAGATGTTTCTAATTGTTCTCCACTTGTAACTTTACCTTTAGTTCTATGTAACCACATATAAAGATTATCAAAAGAAGAATCTCCTCCTTTAAAGAAATCATTACTAAAAGTTAATCCGTATTTTTCTTCTATAGCTTTTATTATAAGACTTAATCTTAAAGCATATTTTAACTCATTAAATTTAACTCCGTGTCTATGTGTACCACCAGCATCGTGATAATGCAAGTCCCCTGAATCAAGTATAGATTGAGTAGTATCGCTATCATAATAAAGCCTTTGTGAGTGTGTTATTAAAGGGATTTGTATAGCGTTAGGGTAGTTTACACTATCAACAAACTTATTAGTTACAGATGTAGTTAAATACTTTTCTACAAAATATTTGTCATACAGTAAATCAGTACCATCTTGTTCTTTACTAAAGTTATCTAACCAAGATAAAGAAGATAATAAGTCATCTCCTAATAAGTTTTTTAAAGATACTGTATTACCAAAGAAAGTTATTCTATATGTATTAGCAATATTACTCTTTAAATCAACCCCTTCAAGTTTTATATAACCATTTCTAAAAGGTATAGAGTTAAGTTCTATATTTGCAGGAACTCGTATTCTTGCATCAAACCCATCTTCAATATCACTATTGTAGTAGTGTTTAAATATTTTATTATTGGTTTTACTAGCAGGTAAAGCAAATGTTTGAGAATACTCTGTAAACACCTTGCTAATATCTCTAACGTCTTTTATAGTATCAGTAATACTAATACTAACATCTTCAAACATATCAACTCTCTGACCTTCTATGTATAATTGAGCTATCTGCATCTATCTAATATTATTTACAGTATCGAATGATTTATCAAACTGTATTGTGTATTGTACTAATTTGTCGTTTAAAGAAGTCTTGTAAGTAATCTCTCCTGTTTTAACATTAATTGGTAAAACTTGTTCTCCTGATTCAGTAATATTTGTAATCCATACCTTTTCAGACAACATCATCTCTTTAAACACTTTGTTATACTCTTCATCTAAGAAACCACTACTTAAAGTAACTGATTCTTTACCTACTACGTTAAAATCTCTGTTTACGTGATTACTTGTACTATATGTACCATCATAACCTAATATGTTAGACTTGTAAGACTCTTTCTCAACATTCATACTCTCAACTGACTTCTTAAAGAACCATAAGTCTTGTAAAGCACCCCAACGATTAATAAAGCTAACCTTCTTAGGCTCGTATTTACATTCATCTAACGTTACTACATCTACTATTTTAGTTTCTGGTAATCTTACTGAAGGTAAGTAAATATCTATATATCCAGCAATATTTGGATTTATATCTATTACCATTCTAGCAGGGTTTCCATCTCTTGCTTTAATCCCAGAAACTTCATATTGAGTCCAAGTTGTTGTAAGTGTTATATTTTTTGCAAAGTAGTTTGTATAATTATCCCCTAATTCTTGAAGCCTAATATTTGCACCTACATCTCCTTTTAACCAAACTGAAATAGTAACCTTTTCTCCATCTGTTCCTTGAATTCCGCTTGTAAATATATGTCCGTTACCACTACTTGAAGTCAATTTATAAGCATCTGGTAATCCTGATGGAGAAGTTATTCCATCTGTTAAAACTGCATCTCCACCATTAAACCAACCACTACTTGTTACATCTATACTTGGTATTAATTCAGTACCTTCTGCTTTTATAGATACATTATCAATAGAACCAACAAAACCGGTACTTGTATAAAAATTAAATCTATTATTTCCTGTTACCCCTTGAGTAAAAGTATATGTATATACACCAACTTCATTAAGTGTGCCACTTATATTAACCCCACCAGAACCAGTATAAGCACCTATTGAGCCAGAATTGTAAGATGTTATTTCAAATGTAACAGTATATTTATTTCCTACTTTAGGCACAAAACTACTTGAAGTTCTTGAACCTGCTCCGCTTATATTCAAAGCACCATTAGAAATATTATCTGTTGATTGAATATTCCAATAATCACTATTCTCAAAACTTCCATTTTTAAGCAATTCAGAACCAGTTTCTAAAACTACTTTATCAACTAAATATAAATCATTGTTTTGTAAGAAAGAATTTATACAACTACCTTCTTCGTAAACACCACCTTCTTCTATTACTCGTTCTTTAAAACTATCAGTTGCTTCAATATATTCAAATACTTCTGTACTGCTTGAAGGCACTACTTTATTAAATGTTTGTGAACCTTTGTATAAATATGTAACTTCTTTTATTTCATTTCTATCTACTGGTATTCGTATATCTTCTCCATACAAAGTATAGATAATATCGTTTGATTGCATATACCCTTTAGTAGCACTTGGATTAGAACCTTCTTCAAAATAACCATAGCCATCAACACCTAAAAAAGTTGTAGTACTTGAACTTGTTGCCGACCCTCCTGCATTTATTTGTGGATATACAGATAGTACATAACTTACAACTACATTCAAATCAGAATCGTTTATGTTACCATTATAAGTTATATCTACATAATCTCTTACTAATTCAGAAATCTCAAATAGTACGTAATTAGAACTTGAAGTTTTATTCTTTACTATTGTGTACTGTAAAGTGCCATCTATTGTGATTTCTAATTTAGCTGATTCATTTGAACCAATATCTTCTGAAATATGGTATGGACTTCTTAATAATACATTTGCCATTACTTAATTGCTTTTAATGTTTTTAATTGAGCAGCTATATCCTTTCTATAACCTTCCTTTAATATTTTCTTTATCTCTTCTTTAGTTTCTTTCTTAATAGCTTCTATAAACTTATTACCTTTGTATTGGTATCTTTTAGATATACCTCCATCAGGATTCTTACCATCTTTACCTGCAAAAGACCTACCTGCTATACTTGCTGCTAAAACCATTCCTAAAGACTTCCAACTACTTTTGTAAACTTTTCTAAACTTACCTGTAGGTTTATACTTCCCATCAACATCTTTCTTATATAACCTAAACATAGGTCTCATACCCTTATCCTTAGCCCACTTAGCTAACTTATCAGCCATATCGTGGCTATACTTACCCTTTTTGTTTATACCTCCAGATAGAGCATTTGCATACTGTTCTCCAAAGATGTATAGCTCATTGTCTTTAACTCTATACTTAAAAGACTTATCTAAGTTACCTGAAGCATAAAAGTCTTTCTCCTTAAACTTTTGTTTTAAGTTCTTTCTTATAAGCTTACCTACTTCTCTTAAAGCTAATTTCAAGTTCTCTCCCTCCATTAACAGATGCTTATACCATTAGGAACTTCTATTGATATGTTTACTCCCCAACCTGCTAATTCGTTACCAAAACGTTCTTTAAATGGCTCAGCAGTTGGTTGTGTAGTTACTTGATAATTCATCTCAAATAAATCTCCTCTCATCAACTTCATTATTAAAGAGTTTATAACTTGGAATTGAGTATTCATAACGTCTTGTAAGTTGTCATTACCATAAAACAATTCGTGGTTAGCCTTTTTAGTGTTGTAATCAACTATATCTGCACAAAGTAGATTAATATTAAAAACAACTGTTCTCTCTTTGTAATTAGCACTATCTATCAACATATGTGATAATGGAAATATAGTAGTCTTATCTAAATCAACCTCACTTAAATCCCCATAAGTAACAGTATTTACTGATGGACTTGTTAGTAACTCATCCTTTATGATTTCTAATATGTCGTAAACGTGTGTCATCTCATTTTTTGTTTTAACATTCTACTTTCTAATTCTGATTTCTCTTTTACAAATTCCAAATACATTAAGCATTGGTGTAAAGGGAGTCTTGTAACCTCTCCGATTCTTCTAACATCTTCTCGAGCGAGAGTAAATATTGCTTGATAGTCTCCCCATTTTCTACCGAAAGCTTGTCCTGCCGACCCTCCTGTTTCTTCTGCAACTCTTTGAGTGTATAAGCCATCGTATAATTCCCTAATTTTGTCGCTAAACGATAAAAAAAAACCCTTGCACTAAGTGCAGCGTCTAATGGAGCGTCTCTCATTATATCAGCCATATACTCTGTACCCTTGTAATCGTGTATAAGATACTTATCTTTACTCCTGAACTTAATTGGTCTGTAAAGAACTGCCATAGCCTTATGATAATTCTTATTGTCAAACATATACTTCTCTAAGTCTATAAACTCTCCATAACTCATCTTATCAAAGTTAGGTATCAATCCAAACTCTACAACAACATCATCTGTACCTTTTAAGCTAAACCTTTGAACTAAATCTATCTTTTGATTAAGTAAGTTAGAAATGTGTTGTATGGTGCTATAAAACACCTCTAAGCCTAACTTGTCTATATCCTTAAAATCAATATTACAAAAGATGCTTAAAAGCTTCTTGTCTAAAAACTCAGTATCTTCTGCGTCTTTATTCTTCTCGTAAATATCAATATACCTTTGCCATTGGTTTAATTTTATACCTCTTAATGTTGCAGGTACTTCAAAACTAAAATCACTCATAAATAAACATTGTTATACTAAGATAACTTAATTTATTTTTTTTGTGTTAATTTTTTTGTCAGATTAAATAATTTAACTATATTTGCATTAGATAGATTGAATATGAATATTTTAGACGAGAAGTTAAGTATTAGGTTTGTTAAGTTTAAATGTTTAGATACAAATAGAATCTATAGAGTAGTAGAAAGTATCTCTACATTTGATTTAAAGCAACCTCATTACTTCGATAAAGTTACCGAATGTAAAGACACAGTAAAGAGAGATGATGGCGTTAGAAGGTCGTTTATGAGGAATCAACTAAAAGAGAGGTTTAAGAATATAGAAGGAATAATAGATAAATACTAAAACAATAATTATGAGTAAACAACAAACAACCAAAGAACAGATTGCATACCTAAAGTCAGTATTGCTATCACAATTACTATTAGAGTCTAATGAAGAGCTTGTAGCTACCAATAGATACAAACAAAGCCTAAAGCAACAGATAAATAGAACTAATAATATATTAGAACCTATAGTAAGAGAAGAGTTTGATAGCGTATATAAAACAGACCCTGAGATGACAACTAATATCTTAAATAAGATAGAATCACTTGTAGATAAAATATCATCATACCAGATAGAAGAGTTAGTAATGCTGGAAGCAGTTATAGATAAATATGAAAACAATAGAGAATGGTTCTTAAAGTATGCTGAATCTGATTTTTTAAGACTTGATTAAGATGATTAATAAAATAATAAATAACATAAAGAATATTCCACTAACTAATTTAGTTAGAAAGAAGAAACTAACACCTGTAGAAAGACTATCAAGTAGATTAGGATATATGGGAACTTCATTTATGATGATGTCTCCACACCTACTACCAGATAAAATAGGTATGGTTACATACATAATAGCAGGTATAGTATCAATACCTCAAGTATTTGTAGCTAAACAATGGAACTTAGTAGCAGTAAACTTAAATGTAGCAATAGCATACATAATATTATATTTAACAAACTAAAACAATCATTATGAACAGAAGAAAACTAATACAGAAACTACAACAACTTATAGATAGATTACCTATAAGCAATAAAAGAAAAGAAGCTAAACAAGACCTACTAAGTCTTAAACTAAACAAAAGCCAATACCACGATATAATGATATTTGATAAGTATAAGAAAAATCTATAGTAAATAACTATACTATACTATTTATTTATAATACAACATTATACACAAACAAAAATAAATTATTTAGTTATCTTAATATACAGAGTTGTAGTTCTCTCTAACCTACCAAACTTTAGTCACAATCGTAAGGCTATTGGTTCAGATACATTAAGTCTCCTTAGTAATTGCATCTATAACCTTTATAATCTTCGTAGCACCCAATAGATATTCAAACTAACGAGCATAACCAGTTATATCAGTTAGCTAACTACTAACATACATTAAGATTATAGGAGGGTGCATATATAACCATCAAGCATATAATTATATTTTCAAAATTAGATTACCTATTTATAACAAAAAGATATTTGACTATAATCAGTATTGGACTAATTATTATATTTTCAAAATTGATATGTCAGTTTTAAACGAAAAGATATTTGACTATTCGTTGAATTCATTGAAGTGACATACTACACAATTTAAATCTTCATTCTACGACATTATCTCCCTTCAGGTGGTATACTACTATAGATTTGATATTTGAGTGGCTTAAAACGTCTTATATTGAGTTTTGAATATCGGTTTAAATTATTGTATTATATCCCTAAACAATACCAAGTAATTACAAAAATAACTGCATAAAAAAAACCTATTATAAAATTAATTACAATAGGCTAAATTAATAGGTTAAAATTTAATATTACATTTTTTCGTATGGCTCACAACCATATCTGTCAATAAAACCGCAATTGAAATCGGTTTCTAAACTTTTGTACAATTTTGTCCTTTGTGGTTGTTTACAGTCCTGATAGCCAATTATACACTTTTTATCGTTGTTAGGGTTGATATAATAAAATTGAAATTTCATAATGATATTATTTTAAAAGGTTATGCTATTAAATTGTTTTTTGATACAACTGAGAGCTTTAAAATTAGTATACTTGTTACGATGCCTATAGAGGTCGTTAGTTAATATATAGCTACTTATTTCCGTTTTATCTTTGCTTAATGAATAGCAAATAAAGTCTTTGTTAGTGTTAATTAGTTTTAATCTTAATTTAAAGTTTATTTTTAGTTTATACATTTGTTTTATTTTTAATAGTTAGTAATTACGAAACCTGAAGTATCCTTTCTTGCTTTGCCTTTAGCTTTTAATCCTAAGATAACTTTTTTGTGTTTAATCATTTCTAAGTCACTTTTGTCACCGTCAACCACTTTAACACCTTTGTATGTTTTCGGCAAATCATTGCTAAAAACGGTGGCTACATTGATACCTAAATTCATTGCTTCTATAGTTTCTTTTTCATTGCTTTCACTTTTACTAAAAGTTAGTGTATAATTTCTATAATTTTGGTATCTTTTTGCGCGTGGTAAACTTTTTGTGTAATCGTAAAAATAAACTTTATCATATTGCAATAAGTCTACATTGAAATTGAAATGCTTATCTAATAAGTATAAAAAGTCAATGTCACTAGTACCGTTCAATCTAAATGCAATTTTTTCATTTTTATCACTTGCTTTTTTAATCTCTTTTTTAATCTCTTTAAGTAACTGAGCTAAAAATACTTTTTTATCCGAAACATAAAAATTTGCTTTATTAATACGAGCGTTTTGTACATTTGAAAATGCACCACGTCCTGCAGTATTTAAACAACTATCAATGCACCCGTTTGAAGCATTATTACATAATGTAATACCTTTGTAATTTAAATTATGAGGAGCCAAATAAAGTATAAAAGTCTTGATATCATTTTTTGAGGTTTTCGCGTTGGTGCTACCTTTTGAAAGTAGATTTTTTACTGGTTTATAATGTTTTAAATTTTCCATATTATATATATTTTTTAAGTAGTTTTATTTTTTGGTTTGCTATTTCTGTTTGAATTTCTATTTCTAAAATACTAATTTTATGCAATAAATAGGTATTTTCACTTGCCGTTGCAAGGTCTCTAATTTGTTGAATTGTTTCTAACATAATTATCGTTTTATAGTGTGAATTGCTTTAGCGATTTTTTTTAGTTCCTTAATTACTTTTTTAATTTGTTTCATTGTTTTGTGTTTTAAATTATTGTTATTTTCAAAGCTGTGAAAATTTACATTTGTAAATTTATCTATTACATATTTCAATAGATTTTTTAAGTACTTTTTTAGTATTGAAGCTTAAGTTACAATATATATTAACATCCCTAAAAAGCTCGTTTTTTATTGTTAAGCATATTGACCAACAGCTATAAACATCATTGTAATAGAATTCGAATTCTTTGCAATAGTCAAAATAGTTACCTTTATCTATATAAAATTTAATTAATGTATTTTTTATATCAATTTTATTTTTTTCACTTAAATTCATTTTATTTTAGTTTTAAATTAGTATTATTTATTTTTATTGTTTTTAAAAGGTTATATTTAATTTTGCTAATTTTCTTAATTTAGACATTTTAAAACTTTCTATTTTAACGTATATATTATTATCGTATTCATCAATACCTGTTTTTATATATAAATTAAATTCAGATTTTGGATATTCATTTTTTATCCAACCCCATTTATTATTAGATTTTAATTGTTTAAACAAAAAGTTCATAGCATCCGTATAACTAAACAAAATTGTATTTGTTTCTAGCCAGCCAATGTAGTCGTTTTCTATTTTAATTTCCATTGTTTTATGTTTTAATGATTAATAATATTCAAACCTATAAAAAAATATCAAATTATAAGGTTTTTTGCATCAAAAAAAGTGTTAAAATGCGAATTTTTATGATATTTATAATAAAACTATATTTTATATAATTATAATTTAATAAAACATTAAATAAACTGAGAATAATTCATTGCGAATATTGTAATTTGATAGGTGTTTTTAGTTAAAATTTTACGAATAGTGTAATTTTAGTAAATTTTAGTCAATTTTATAGCTAAAAAAATACACTTTTTTAATAAAAATGCAACAAAAATACTGTAAAACTGTCAGTTTTTTGTGACAAATTGGCTTAAATAGGTTAATTTGTTAATTTTTTAAGAATACTGTAATTAGTACAAAAAATCAAAAAAATGCAACAAAAATAGTTTTTCAGTGTTTTACACTATTACTACTATATTTTAAATTTGTGATATAATTGTAACAATTTAACACTTGGATACCCATACAAAAAATAAACCATATAAAAAAACAATATCGTTGTTTATATTCATTCTAGATAAGCTATTTTTAATCAATCTAAATAAGAATAAGCTATTAAGAATCATTCTAAATAACAAAATTACCCCCCTCATATTAAACATACCCCCTCATATTAAACATAGGGTATCATATTAAACACCCCTCCATATTAAACGCACCCCATTATATTAAACATACCCCATCATATTAAACAAAAAAAGGGAGACAAAATTAATTATCCCCCTTCATATTAAACATTTTATTATTACCTTATCACATAAACTCCAGAGTTTACTCCCTGTATTAAATACATCATACCATACCTAATAGCATCTATAAAGTGATTAAACTTATCTATTGGAGCTTCACCCTTATCTTTCCATACATAGTTGTTTAGCTCTCTTATTATGCCGTGAGAACCTCTATCTACTACTATCTCATAATCTTGCATAAGAGCAATACCTGATAATATACTACCTTTCTTTTTTATCGTAGGTTTTATGTTAAGACCCAATGTTTTCATCTCTGATATTAAACGTGGTTCACTATTATCACAGATAATTAAATCCATACCACACTCTCGTTTATTCATACCTGCTATCTCAGATGTGTTTAGATTAGGT
>Ga0228644_1000493_pt1 | contig 12513 bp, 9 predicted proteins | sample 56DmetaG_FD_186020 | JGI IMG/M metagenome (GOLD analysis project Ga0228644, IMG submission 186020) | Seawater microbial communities from Monterey Bay, California, United States - 56D | ecosystem: Environmental > Aquatic > Marine > Coastal | place: USA: California | collected 2016-11-09
GGCGATTTCTTCTAACAAATTCTGTTATAATTAATACGATAAATGTATTTAATCCCAATGGCTTAGTTAATAAAAAATCACTCAAAAAGAATATTAAAAATATAAGCCAAAAAGGTATGTAATCTGGGTTACGAATTATTACAGCCAGTGTTATTAATAGCGTAGCTTCGGGAATTAAAATATCTACAGGTAAAAGTGAAATTGGTGCTAATAAAATAAAATGACCGACAGCGAACATACAGAAAAATAAAAATTGGTTAAATATAACTCTTGATTTGTATGTTTTAATCATCGGAATTGGTCTTGGATAATGAAGGGCCAATTAAACGACTTGGCTGATTAATTGGTGCATTTGGCGAGTGTCTGATAACTCTCAAATATTCCAAACCACTAAAATTTGCTGATAACTGGGCTTTAAGCTGGTTTGAGCTGTTAAGTGACACTTGGCCAATAAGTAAATTAGCAGGGAAAACTCCACCATCTCCAGATGTTAATATTCTATCCCCTGGCTGTATTTGTTTATTATTTTCTATAAATAACAAGTTTGGCTCTATGCTATTATCTCCAGAAAGAATTGCGCGCTGATTTGAAGGTTTTATCAAAACTGGTATATTACTTGATGTATCTGTCAAAAATAATACTCGAGACGTATTTTTACCGACACCAGCAATTCGGCCAATCAAGCCTAACCCATCCATTGCTGCCCAGCCTTCTACTATTCCGTCTAAAGTGCCTAAATTTATTATTGCGGATTGTCTGAAAAGACTGCCACTATCTACTAATATTTTTCCTGAAATATAATTTAATTTTGGATTTAATTTAACATTATTTAAATCTAATAAACGTGCATTTTCTTGTTCTAGTTGCAATGCAGCTTCACGCCATGATCTCATTTTTTGTAATTCATTACGTAATTCTTGGTTTTGATCATAAAGACGTTTATAGCTTTGAAAATTTTGCACCATTTGAGATGCTTTAGTCATAGGTGTCATTGCCCAGTCTAAATTAGGAACAATTTTATCTATAACAGAAATTCTTATAAGTTCTGCACGTGGATTATCAATTCGCCATAGTAAAAAAAAAGAAAAAGATATCATTATAATCACCGCCATAGCTACATAGGCTAGTGGCCTTATAAATTTTCCATCTTCGTTTTTTCTATCTACCAATTTTTATTCCAAGAGGGGTTTAATTAGGCTTCAAAATCTAAAATATGAGTAAGCTGTTTTTCATATTCTAATGATTTCCCGGTTCCTAAAGCCACACAATTTAAGCAATCTTCAGCTATAGAAATTGATAAGCCCGTTTGTTCACGTAATGCTAAATCTAGATTACCCAATAGTGCACCACCTCCTGTAAGCATGACCCCACGATCGACAATGTCTGCTGCTAAATCTGGAGGGGTACTTTCTAATGCTGTCATTACAGCTTCAACAATCTGTTGAACTGATTCAGATAAGGCATCAGCAACCTGCGCCTGAGTTATTTCAATTTCTTTTGGTACACCGTTTAATAAATCTCGACCACGAATCTTTATTGCCTTACCTTTGCCATCTACTGGCATTTTAGCTGTTCCAATTGCTTTTTTTATGCGTTCTGCTGTTGCTTCACCTACTAATAAATTTTGATGCCTTTTTAAATAACTTATAAGGGCATCATCCATTTGGTCTCCACCAACTCTAGCTGATCTCGCATAAACAATGTCACCTAATGATAAGACAGCAACTTCTGTTGTTCCTCCACCAATATCCACTACCATTGATCCAGTAGGGTCTGCTATTGGCATTCCGGCGCCAATTGCTGCTGCTATTGGTTCTGCAATTAATCCTGCTTTTCTTGCACCAGCTCTTAATACACTTTCACGGATTGCTCGCTTTTCAACGGGAGTAGCGCCATACGGAACACAAACAATTATTCTAGGTTTAGATATTTTTGATCTTGCATTAGCTTTACGAATGAAATGTTTTATCATCTCTTCAGCTGCCACGAAGTCAGCAATTACACCATCTCTCATAGGCCTTATTGCTTCTATAGAGCCAGGCGTTCTTCCAAGCATTAATTTAGCATCTTCACCTACAGCTAGAACTTCTTTCTTTCCATTCTTAATTGTGTAAGCAACAACTGATGGTTCGTTTAATATAACACCCTTACCCTGAACGTAGACTAATGTATTGGCTGTTCCCAGATCTATAGCCATATCAGAAGTAAACATATTTCTCATTGAACCAAACATATTTGCTTTTATTCCTTATTTTGAATTATTCGTATAACAAATTATACGTAGTCAAAGATTATATTGAAAGCATAGACTTTTGATTTCTCTTTATAGAGTGACCTTTAGGCCAAATAATGCTTACAAATTATATGATTTCAGATCAAATATTATTATATGCTTAAAAAATTAATTTGGAGCTGTTTTTTCTCGTCGAACTAGAAGTTTGTTTAGTGCATTTACATATGCTTTTGCGCTCGCCACTACTGTATCTGTATCTGCAGACTGCCCTGTTACTATTTTACCGTTCTCTTCCATTCTTACAGAAACAGTTGCTTGAGCATCAGTACCTTCAGTAACTGCATGCACTTGGTACAATTGGAGATGAGCCTGATGGGGGAATAAAGCTTGAACGGCTTTGAAAACTGCATCCACTGGGCCATCACCAATTGCTTTATGTTCATATTCATTTTTATCAATAATTAAAACTAGGGATGCAGTTTGTGGCCCTTCTGTACCGCAAGTCACTTGCAGTGATTTGACTTGAATTGTGTCATTAGCAGCATTCGTTTCTTCATCTGAAACTAATGCCAATAAATCATCATCATAAACCTCTTTCTTGCGATCAGCCAAAGCTTTGAACCTTATGAATACGTCTTTTAATTGATTGTCACCTAAATCGTAACCAAGATCCTTTAATTTTGAGCGAAGTGCTGCTCGTCCAGAATGCTTCCCCATTACTAAATTTGTTTCCGATAACCCTATATCTTCTGGGCGCATAATTTCAAAGGTATCTGCAGATTTCAACATACCATCTTGGTGTATTCCACTTTCATGAGCAAAAGCATTTTTCCCAACTATTGCTTTGTTATATTGGACCTGAAAACCAGACACAGTTGCAACGCGGCGGCTAATATTCATCAACTTAGTTGAGTCAATCATAGTTTTGTAAGGCATGATATCGTTACGGACTCTCAACGCCATCACTACTTCTTCTAGGGCGGTGTTGCCTGCACGCTCACCCAAGCCATTGATAGTGCATTCAATTTGCCTAGCACCACCTGATACAGCAGCAAGTGCATTAGCTGTAGCCATGCCAAGGTCGTTATGACAATGGGTTGCAAAAATAATTTGATCTGCACCTGGAACTCGTTCAATAAGCATTCGAATTATATCAGCACTCTCAGATGGAGCCGTATAGCCAACAGTATCGGGAATATTTATTGTATTCGCTCCTGCTTTTATCGCGGTTTCAACTGTACGGCATAAATAATCTTCTTCAGTTCGTGTTGCATCCATTGGTGACCATTGAACATTTGGGCATAGATTTCGGGCGTGACTTACTGTGTCATGAATGCGATCTATCATCTCATCCATACTAAGATTAGGAATAGCCCTATGCTGTGGGCTTGTTCCTATGAATGTATGTATACGAGGATTAACACCATTTTTTACTGCCTCCCAACATCTATCGATGTCTCTGTAGATTGCCCTAGATAAGCCACAAACTTGCGCGTTTTTTGTATTTGATGCAATTTCAGATACGGCTTTGAAATCTCCTTCAGATGCAATTGGAAATCCAGCTTCAATAATATCTACACCCATTTCATCGAGCATACCTGCAATTTCTAATTTTTCATTATGGCTCATGGTAGCACCAGGAGATTGTTCACCATCACGAAGTGTTGTATCAAATATTAATACACGATCTTGTTTTGTCATTTTGTACCTCGTCTCTAAAGCTGTCTATTAAATGCTAAGTATATTTCTATAAATCAGCGTCTAAATTAATATAGCCATAGTTATTCATTTATATGTCTTTTAAGATTATTTGGCGCGTTGTCTATCCCCTGAGCTTTGCGCCCAGATAAAAGAACGCTCAGAGGTAACTAAGTAACAGGAGTGCAGATAATGCAAGAAGTGCATTATATAATTTACCATCAGGTATTAAGATTGTCTTTTGTTTAACCATTTTTTGATAATACTTCATTTTATAGAGATTAAAACCCTTAATACATTAATTTTAGAAGAAAACGCTTTGGTCTTATGGTTTTATGGGAAAAAAAATCTATTTATATATGTATCTTATTAAAAAGCTTCTCGATCGTTATGCACAAAACACTAAATTTTGATTCAAATTGCAGAGCACTAATAATTGGGGCATCGGGAGGGATTGGTTCATCTCTACCTGCTGCCATTGATCGATTATATGGTACTAATGATATTGTTGAAATTTCACGATCAACTGATGGATTAGATATTACAAATGAAGAAAGTATAAAAAATGTTCTGAATAGATTAGATGGAGAATTTGATTTAATTTTTGTTACAACGGGCGCATTGGAAATAAACGGAATCGGACCTGAAAAAACTATTTTACAAATGACGCCAGAGAACCTTCGTGCGCATTTTGAAATAAATACTCTAGGGCCTGCTTTGTTAATAAAACATTTACATAAGTTCTTACCTAAAAATCGCAGAGGTATTTTAACAGTTCTAACAGCACGTGTTGGTTCAATTGGTGATAATTATTTAGGTGGATGGATTAGCTATCGTACATCAAAAGCAGCTGTAAATCAGATAATTAGAACATCAGCTCTAGAAATTCGAAACAAGTTTAAACAATCAATATGTATCGCCATGCATCCTGGAACCGTTAAAACAAAACTTACTCAAAAATATGTAGGCAAACACCCAAGTGTTGAACCAAAGCAAGCGGCAATAAATATATTAAATGTAATTAATGAACTTAATCTTAGCGATAATGGAAAATTTTTTGATTGGGCTGGAAATCAAGTTGAATGGTAAATAAAATTTTCTATCAAATCATTCCACAGATTTCTTTTCTTTTCCAAGATCCCATATACCATTAAAGATTTTTCCCGATGTGTATGTCATCTTACCCAAACCATTAGGTTGAGCTTGTATAAGATTGCCGACGTAAACATTGCCATTGCTATAAGTAATTTGCCCATATCCGGATATTTCACCGTCTATCCAATCGCCAAAATATTCAAATCCGTTTAATAATTTTAATTTGCCTTTTCCATGTGGGCGTCCAGCAATGAATGTTCCTTGATAGGTTGATCCATCAGCTTGAATTTCTAAGCCCTGGCCTTGCTTTAAGCCATCAACCCATTGGCCATTAAAGGAATGACCGTCATTATAAGTGATTTTGCCCATCCCATGCTGCTTGGCATTTTTAAAATTACCTTCATAAAATGTTCCGTCTGCAAAAAAGGCTTTTCCTGCACCTTCAATTTTACCATTAACCCAGGACCCTGAATAACTGCCACCATCTGAATATACTATTTTTCCTAATCCATGCGGCTTACCTGATAAATAATTACCAATGTATGTAGAGCCATCTACATAAGTAGCTTTTGCTAAGCCTTGAACAACATCATTTTGCCATTGGCCATCTATTATGTGGCCTTTTTTACTTGTGAAGATACCATTGCCGTGACGTTTATTTTCTTTAAAAGTTCCAACATAAAAATCACCATTTGGATAATTTATTTCACCTGAACCATGGCGTTCGCCATTAAGAAAATTTCCCTTATAATTTTCACCGTTAATCTTTTTTAAATGGCCGTTTCCTGAGAACTGGCCATTAATCCATTCTCCTTTGTAAGATGTACCATTTGTATATTTAATTTCACCTATACCATAACGTTTGCCGTTTAAAACATTGCCAGAATAAACACTTTTATCTTTATATATTATTTCTGCATTTCCAGTTTGTTTTCCATACAACCAATCACCACTATATTTTGTGCCTAAAAGTGTTGTTAAAACACCTTTACCATGTTGCTTGGCATCTTTGAATTCGCCAATATAAATTGATCCATTTGCATATTTGGCTTTTCCAGTGCCTAGAATTTTACCATTGAACCATTCACCTTCATAGTTGCCACCATCTGTAAATTCAATTTTACCATTGCCATTTGGTTCGCCCTTAAAGAATTGCCCAGTATAGATTGATCCGTTTGGGTATTTGGCTTTACCATACCCTTCAATTTCACCATCCAACCACTCACCTGTGTATGAAAATCCGTTTGGTGATGTATAAGTAGCGAGACCATTGCGAATACCATTTTTAAATGTACCTTCGTAAACACTTCCATCATCATATTGCTTTAATATTATTTCATTTTCAGCCCAAATAGGTGTAGCCACAAGCATTAAAGCTTTCAAAGTGATGCAAACTATTAGTGTTTTGATTCTCGACATTGGTTATCCCTGTTTATCGTAGCAAAGCATTATAATTCTCCTTAGACTCTAAAACCAACTAAAACTAGGGGCAATCGTTTTAATTGTGCACTTTTAAAGATTGGAAACTCTGCTACATATAAATAAACAAATAATATTCAAAGGACCACGGATGACTGATGAATTTAAGCTTACTATGGCTCAACTTAATGCATGTGTAGGTGATTTTGATGGTAATTTAAAAAAAGCAAGGGAAGCATTTTATATAGCGTGTAAAGAAGGTGCTGATATGCTGGTTTTGCCTGAAATGTTTTTAACAGGTTATCAAGCTCAAGATTTAGTTCAAAAAAAAGCCTTCATTGATGATGCTCAAAATAAATTAATTGAATTTGCAAAAGAGTGTTCTGATGGCCCAACTATTGGAATTGGCGTGCCATTCCAAGACGCAGATAAACTATATAATGCGTATGCTATTTTACAGGGTGGCAAAATTTTAACACAAATTTTTAAACATCATTTGCCAAATTATAAAGTTTTTGATGAAAAGCGTGTTTTTGATAGTGGTGAAATTCATGGTCCATATGTTGTAAATGGTGTTAGGATTGGATCCCCGATCTGTGAAGACGCTTGGTTTCCTGATGTTTGTGAAACATTGGAAGAAACTGGAGCAGAAATTTTAATAACTCCAAATGGGTCCCCTTACTATCGAGGGAAATTTGATAAACGTATATCTCTGATGGTAAGTAGAGCAGTGGAAAACAGGCTTCCATTGGCTTATTTGAATCTCGTTGGCGGGCAAGATGACCAAGTTTTCGATGGAGGTTCATTTGTCATTAATTCAGATGGTGCATTAGCGCTTCAAATGCCCTTATTTGAAGAAAATATTGAAACGATCAAATTCAAAAGAACACAGAATGGCTGGGTGGCTGATGAAGGTAAAAAAGCCTCATACCCTGACCATTGGGAGCAAGATTATCACGTAATGGTATTAGCTCTAAGAGATTACATGGAAAAAACAGGCTTTAAGAAAGCACTTTTAGGGATGTCTGGAGGTATTGACTCTGCCCTTGTAGCTGCAATTGCCTGTGACGCTTTGGGTTCTGATAATGTACGTTTGGTAATGCTTCCTTCAAAATATACTAGTAAAAATAGTTTAGATGATGCCACAAATTGTGCAAAATTATTAGGAGCTAAGATACAAACAATTCCAATATCTGAAAGTTTTAATTCAGTATTGGAAACTCTAGAGCCTATTTTTGATGGTCTCGATGAAGATACAACAGAAGAAAATATTCAATCGAGATTACGAGGTTTATTATTGATGAGTTTGTCTAACAAATTTAATGAAATGCTTCTTACCACTGGTAATAAATCAGAAGTTTCGGTTGGTTATTCTACAATTTATGGAGATATGGCAGGTGGCTTTAATCCCATAAAAGATTTATATAAAGTGCGAGTATTTGAGACTTCTAGGTGGCGAAATAAAAATTATTTTCCATGGATGAAGGGCTCAAAAGGCGTAGTTATTCCTGATGAAATAATAGAAAAACCCCCAACAGCTGAATTAAGAAATAATCAAAAAGATTCGGACAGTTTGCCAGATTATGAAATACTTGATGGAATTCTGGAGATGTTAATGGATAATGATGCATCTGTTGCTGATTGTGTAGCGGCGGGTTACGAACGAAGTGTTGTGCAGCAAATAGAAAAACTACTTTATCTTTCAGAATATAAACGTTTCCAATCAGCGCCTGGAGCAAGACTTTCTTTGAAAGCTTTTTGGTTAGATAGGCGGTATCCGATTGTAAATAAATGGCGAGACAACAAATAAATATTAAAAGCTGAAATTAAATTTTTTTTAATATAATTTATGCCCCTTGGAGTCTTTGGTAATTCAGGCTAATAAATTTCAAACAATAAAAGAGAGTATAATGAAAACAACACGTTTTGCACCAAGTCCTACAGGATATATCCATGTTGGAAATTTGCGTACTGCGTTATTTAACTATTTAATTGCGCGCAAAAGTGGTGGTGAATTTATTCTTAGGTTAGATGATACAGATCCAATAAGGTCCACTGAGGAATATGCCGATGCTATCAAAGAAGACTTAGCTTGGCTTGGTTTGCATTGGGACAGAGTAGAAAAGCAATCAGATCGAATAGATCGTTATAATTTCAGCGCAGAAAAATTGCGTAATTCAGGCCGTCTTTATGAATGTTTTGAAACACCTGTTGAACTTGATTTGAAGCGTAAAAAACAATTGAATATGGGAAAACCACCTGTTTATGACCGTTCGGCTTTATTGTTATCAACTGCTGAAATTCAAGAACTAAGATTAAATCGTGAAAGTCATTGGCGATTTAAGCTAGATTTATCACGAATAAATTGGGATGATGGGATCTTAGGAGATTTATCTATAGATGCAGCATCCGTGTCTGATCCAGTTTTGATCCGTGGTGATGGGCAATTTCTGTATACGTTAGCATCTGTTTGTGATGATGTGGACTTTGGTATTTCAAATGTAGTTCGAGGCTCTGACCACGTTACAAATACAGCTACTCAGATACAAATAATAGAAGCTTTGGGCGGTGATGTTCCACATTTTGCGCATCATTCATTACTAACTGGATCAAAAGGTGAACCTTTATCTAAACGATTAGGTACACTATCTTTGAGAGATTTAAGGGCAAGTGGTTTAGAGCCAATGGCGATATTGTCTTATATGTCTCGTTTAGGCTCATCTGAACCTATAGAATTATTTGATAACCTGGAGGACTTAGCCGAAAATTTCAATATTTCAAATTTTGGAGCTCAACCAACAAAATTTGATTTAAATGATATAATACCGCTTACAAAAAAATATATCTCGACTTTAGATATTTCCGAAGTTTCTGATGATTTAATAAAAACAGGAATCCCTTCTGATATTGCACCAAAATTTTGGATAATGATACGGGATAATATTAATACTCGCACTGAAATCAAACATTGGTGGAGTATTTGCTCTGAAGGTGTAGCACCATTAATAGATGAAGAAGATATTGAGTTTATTGATATTGCTAAATCATTGTTACCAGTTGGAACGTTTGATGAAAGCACCTGGAAAAATTGGACATCAGAAATTAAAAAAGTAACTGGACGAAAGGGAAAATCACTTTTTATGCCATTACGTAAAGCTTTGACAGGTATTGAGCACGGCCCGGATATGTCAAAGATGTTACCTTTACTTCAAAAGATAAATTTATAGATATTAGAAATAATTTTATGGCCATCATCTAATTTTAGATCATGGCCATATGTTATTTTACCCTCTACCTTTCCAAGGAATGAGACGATTTTCTGCTTTGCGCATTAAGACTTCGATTGCAAATCCAATAATTCCAATAATTATAATCCCAATAATTACGATATCTGTTAATTGAAATTTAGATGCAGCAATAATCATTTTACCAGCACCTTTTTCTGCAGCAACAAGTTCAGCGGCAACAACCGTTCCCCAACACACTCCCATTGCAACACGTGCTCCTGTAAAAATTTCAGGAAGTGAATTTGGTAAAATTACTTTAAGCAATAACTGCTTCTTTGTAGCGCCCAATGAATAAGCAGCATGAACTTTTGAAATATTTACGCCAGAAACTCCAGCCCTAGCAGCAATAGTCATGATCCAAAGTGCAGCAAGAAATAAGAGACTAATTTTACCTTGTTCACCTATCCCAAACCAAATTATGATTAATGGTATTAACGCAAGCGGAGGTACTGGACGCATGAATTCAACGATTGGATCAAACCATCCTCGGAACCAATTTGATAGCCCCATAGCAAAACCTAGTGGTATGCCAAATAAGCATCCTAAAGCGAAACCTAAAACAACTCTAATTAAAGACCAGAAGACATTTTCCCACAGACCAACATTTGTGTAGCCTTCTTTGTTTAACTTAATAAAACTTTTCCAAACGTCTTCTGGTGCGGGAAGATACAACGCTTCCATTGTCATGCCAGCATATGGACGAATTTGCATGCTACCTTTTGAAGTTAATAACACTTCACCATTTCCAAAGCTCACTGTTTGATTTTTAGATATTGGTTGGCCATTTATTTCTATAATTTTAAAACCCTCAGTTTCTTTTGCACCAATCTTTTTTGCAGAAAGCAACGCCGTGCGTCTCTCGCGCACTTTAAGGGCACTATTCTTGGCAAAACCTGATGCGGTATTATCAGCCTTTTCTAATTTCGGCTTATCATCAAATGTATGGACTAATAAATCTACAGTCCCTTTATCCTTTTTCCCGTAGCTATCTTCTGCGGTGTATTCAAAACTTGTTTGACCGAGGAAGGGCGCTGGTAATTGTATTGGGCCTAATAAGCTTGATCCTGTGGCTAGTCCCCAGAAAAAGAAAATTGCTACAACGGAAGCAACAGAAGCAAACCTATTCGCAACTACTGCACTTTCGTCACCGAATGTAACTGTTTTTAAACTTGTATAACCTTTAGCTTTATTACGGCTATCGATAAAAAACTTATGCGCTATCCAACTTGCTGCACTAAATACCATGTAGATCAGAAAAATTATAGCAATTCCGAGGATCATCCAAAAAGTTGTAGATAATAGGCTGGCAACTTCACTTCCTTCAGGCATGTTAAACCAAAAAAAATCACTTATTGATGCTGGGATAGGTGTAATTGAATATATCATACTAGTTCTCCGCTCTTCCCATAATTTCTTCTTCCATATTCCAAATCATGTTGAGTATTTCGTCTCGAGTTGGGCCAAACTTTTTGTGACGCTTTACTTCCCGTAAATCAGCTCCAACACCCAATTCAGCAAAAGGTAGATTATATTCTTTGTGAATCCTACCAGGCCGAGGAGCCATTACTATCAAGCGTTCGCCTAATAAAAGTGCTTCTTCAACTGAGTGAGTGATCAAAATAATGGTTTTCCCAGTTTTTTTCCAAATATCTAGAACTAATGATTGCATCTTTTCTCGAGTCAGTGCGTCAAGCGCACCTAACGGTTCATCCATTAAAATCACGTCTGGATCATTTGCTAAGCAACGAGCTAACGCTACACGTTGTTGCATTCCGCCGGACATTTCGTAAATCATTTTATCAGCAAAGTCTTTTAGGCCAACAATGTCTAATAGCTCGGTTACTTTATTATCAATTTCTGATTGTGGAGTACCTTTCATTTTTGGACCAAATCCGATATTTTTTGAAACGTTCATCCACTCAAACAATGCACCTTGTTGAAATACCATACCTCTTTCTGAACTTGGCTTTTTTACTAGCTCTCCATTGAGATCAATAATACCTTCAGTTGGCGCTAAAAAACCTGCAAGTATATTTAATAAGGTTGTTTTACCACAACCCGAGGGACCAAGTACTGAAACGAGTTCCCCTTTTTGGATGTTAAGATTGATGTTTTTTAAAGCTTCTACAGAACCACCATTTGGTAACTCAAAAGTCATCGAAACATCATTTATATTCAAGCCTGACATAAATGTATCCATAAATAAATTTGTAAAAAAAGGCGTGACAAATTATATGTCACGCCCAAAATATTGTTAAATTATTTAGCTGCTGCTGCTAAATATGTTGTATTAACCAATGCATCATAGTCGTCTAAAGCAGTAATTTTTCCTGCAGCTTCAAGAGCTAAAGCTTGACGTTTCAGGTCGCCTGCTAACCATTTGCCCATCCAGCGATCTGAAAGTTGTGTCTCAGCAGACATAAATGCCATAACGCCTAGGATAGCTTTTGTGCCTTCCATGTCCATTCCAGCCTCAATAGAAATTGCTTCATACATTGGCTCTGGATTTTCAGCATACATAGCGTTCATATCTGATGTAACTTTTAAAAATGTAGTCACAACATCAGCATTTGCTTCAGCAAAAGAACTTGGTGTTGATGTAACATCATAAATAACACCTGAAACTGCTTCTTTTTCAGGGCCTGATAATAAGACATTCCCATGTTCTTTCATGCGGCGCAAAGGTCCACCCCAGCCACAAACCATGTCAAATTCACCTGATGCAAAAGCAGCCGCAGAATCAACTGGAGTCATATCAACAATTTTGAAATCACTTTCAGC
>Ga0228644_1000495_pt1 | contig 12501 bp, 9 predicted proteins | sample 56DmetaG_FD_186020 | JGI IMG/M metagenome (GOLD analysis project Ga0228644, IMG submission 186020) | Seawater microbial communities from Monterey Bay, California, United States - 56D | ecosystem: Environmental > Aquatic > Marine > Coastal | place: USA: California | collected 2016-11-09
CTCAAAGAGCCGAAGATTATTGTGCGCTTTTGGATTGTAACGCTAATTCTTGTTCTAATTAGCCTGGCAAGCATCAAGATTAGATAACTCACCAAAGCATTGAACTGTAAAATATCGTCCCATGAGTATTAAATCAGACAAATGGATTAAAAGAATGTCTCAAGAAAGTGAGATGATTACACCATTTGAGCCTCAACAAATTCGTAAGTCAGAGAATCAGAAGATTATCTCTTACGGAACCTCAAGCTATGGCTATGACGTGAGGTGCTCAACTGAATTTAAAATTTTTACCAATATAAATCACAATATTGTAGATCCTAAAAATTTTGATGAACAAAGCTTTGTCGAGGTAAATGCTAACGAGTGCATAATTCCGCCAAACTCTTTCGCACTAGCCAGTACAGTCGAGTACTTCAAGATTCCGCGATCAACGCTTGTCATTTGTCTTGGAAAATCAACCTATGCAAGATGTGGAATCATTGTCAATGTTACTCCGCTTGAGCCTGAGTGGGAGGGCCATGTCACTCTTGAATTTTCAAATACAACCCCTCTTCCAGCAAAGATTTATGCTAATGAAGGCGTAGCCCAAATGCTCTTTTTTGAGTCTGACGAGATGTGCGAAACCTCCTACAAAGATAGGAATGGAAAATACCAAGGCCAAACTGGTGTAACACTACCCAAGGCCTAGTTATCATGTCTGAAATTTCTAAGCGTCGCACTTTTGCGATTATTTCGCATCCAGATGCCGGCAAGACAACCGTCACAGAAAAGCTCTTGCTTTATGGCGGGGCTATCAAAACTGCTGGAAGCGTTAAAGCCAGAAAAGCTGATACTCATGCCACGAGCGACTGGATGGAAATGGAGAAAGAGAGAGGGATTTCAGTAACCTCATCAGTCATGCAGTTTCCTTATGATAATCATGTCATTAATCTATTAGATACTCCAGGCCATGAGGACTTTTCTGAGGATACATACCGGACTCTCACTGCTGTTGACTCAGCACTGATGGTTATCGATGTTGCTAAAGGGGTTGAGCAGAGAACCATTAAGCTCATGGAAGTCTGCAGGCTTAGAGATACTCCTATTTTGACATTTATTAACAAATTAGATCGTGAAGGCAAGGAGCCCATTGAACTACTTGATGAAGTTGAATCTGTCTTAAACATTGAATGCTCTCCTATAACTTGGCCAATCGGAATGGGTAAAGGCTTCAAGGGTGTTTATCATTTTCTTGAAGACAAGGTTTATCTTTTTGATAGTGGAAAAAATGCAAGTATTGCTGACAATACTATCATTGATGGAATCAATAATGCTCAACTGGATGAAGTGCTTGGAGAAAACTTAGCTAATGAGGCTCGTGATGAAATTGAGCTCATTGCAGGAACAACAAATCCATTCAATCTTAATGAATTTCTAGAAGGCAAACAAACCCCAGTTTTTTTTGGTTCAGCTATCAATAATTTTGGTATTGAAAACCTACTTGATGGTTTTATAGACTTCGCACCTACTCCTCAAGGACGCGAAAGTGATTCAAGGGTAGTTATGCCAGATGAAAATAAACTTTCAGGATTTGTATTCAAAATACAAGCTAATATGGATCCAAAACATCATGACCGCTTGGCTTTTATGCGAATAGTCAGTGGTGAGTATCAGAAAGGTATGAAAGTTCTTCAAGTTTCAACAGGCAAACAAATCAAGATTGCTAATGCGGTTACTTTTATGTCAAGAGAGAGAAGCTCAACTGATGAAGCCCATGCTGGAGATGTTATTGGTATTCATAACCATGGCGGAATAGGCATTGGTGATACTTTCACACAGGGCGAAAAGATCAATTTCCAAGGTATTCCTAACTTTGCTCCAGAATTATTTAGAAGAGCGCAGCTCAAAGACCCACTCAAAGCCAAAGCACTTCAAAAAGGCCTAGATCAGCTATCCGAAGAAGGTGCAACTCAGGTTTTCAGACCAACTTCAAACAGCTCTCAAATTCTAGGAGCTGTAGGAATACTGCAGTTCGATGTTGTTGCCCATAGACTCAAGTATGAGTACGGTGTCGATTGTCAATTTGAGACAATCGGTGTTGCAACTGCAAGGTGGGTCAGTGGCTCAGATAAAGATATTGAAAAGTTAAAGATAAAAGCTGGAAATAACATTGCTATTGATAGTGCAGGAATGTTAACTTACTTGGCTCCAAGCATGGTCAACCTCAAATTAACTGAAGAACGTCACCCAGAATTAATTTTCAGCTCCACAAGAGAGCACTAATTTTCAACAGCCTCTATAGGCTGAACAACCTCAGCAATATCTTTCTTGTTTAGATAGCCAACATCGTCTCCATTTGCGTTTTTAACTACACAGCTATCGGCATTTTGTCGAAGCATCTCGCACAAGACACTATCAATTGATTCAAGCTCGTTTACCGAGATATTTTTTGAGTCCTTTGAAGGCTTCTCAAGAGTCATTACTGATTTAGCTTGAAGAACATGTGAGCGATTAACTTTTTTTACAAAGTCTTTAACATAGTCATCAGCAGGATTCATGATAATATCTTGAGGCGTTCCGTGCTGAACCAATTCTCCACCATTCAAGATTGCAATCTGATCACCAATTTTAAGGGCCTCATCTAGATCATGTGTAATAAATATAATTGTCTTATGAAGCTCTTTTTGAAGCTCTAATAGCAAATCCTGCATGTCGCTTCGAATAAGCGGATCAAGAGCACTAAATGCCTCATCCATCATTAGAATTTCAGTGTCGCAGGTTAGAGCTCTTGCAAGACCAACGCGCTGCTGCATACCTCCTGAGAGCTGAGAGGGGTATCGATCTTCATAACCATCAAGACCAACTCTATTAATCCATTTTCTTGCTCTATTAAATGCTTCATCTCCTGTAATCCCTTGTAGATGAACTCCCAAACATACATTATCTAAGACTGTTTTGTGAGGAAGAAGAGCAAAGCTTTGGAAAACCATCGCAGTCTTTTGCTGCCTAAATAATCTAAGTTTTTCTAATGGCATTTGAATTACATCCTCACCATCAATGACAATTGATCCGGCAGTAGGCTCAATCAAACGATTAATGTGCCTGATAAGTGTAGACTTGCCAGAACCTGAAAGACCCATGATTACTTCAATATTTTTATTTGCTAAATCCAGATTGATGTTGCTTAATCCTAGAACATGCTTGTGCTTTTTCAGGAGATCATCTTTAGACATGCCATTATCAACGTGCTTTAGCACTGAACTTGCTTTTGGTCCAAAAATCTTAGTTAGATTTGAAATCTTTACTTTAATATCGTTCGTCATAATACGTCTCCTGAACGGTGCTTCTGAATTCGAGTTCCAAATGCTTGCGAAACTCTATCAAAAATAATCGCTAATGCTACAATTGCTAATCCATTTAATAACCCAAGTGATAAATATTGGTTTTGAACTGCCTGAAGCACTGGCAACCCAAGTCCTGTAACACCAATCATCGAAGCAATTACTACCATTGAGAGTGCCATCATAATTGTCTGATTGACACCGGCAAAAATATTTGGAAGCGCAAGGGGAATTTGAACCATAAATAGACGCTGCCTGTAAGTAGCTCCAAATGCATCTGCGGCCTCCATCGCCTCTTTATTTACAAGCCGTATTCCTAAATTAGTCAACCTAACAATTGGGGGCATAGCATAAATACATACCGCAATCAGGCCTGGAACTTTACCAATTCCCAATAACATAACTACTGGTATCAAATAAACAAAAGAAGGAATTGTCTGCATTATGTCAAGTACAGGTGTTATTAATGACTGGGCGCGATCTGATTTTGACATCCATATTCCAAGTGGAATCCCGATAGTCAAACAGAGCAAAGTAGCGGCTGAAATCATTGTTACAGTTGAGATCATTGGCGTCCACATTCCTAAAAATCCAATTGCAAAAAAAGCTAACATTACGCCAACAGTAACTTTATAACTTTTTGAGCCAAGCCAAGCTAAAGCTCCAGCAATAGCAAGAAATAATGGCCACGGCGTAGCCAGCAATAGTTGCTCAAATTGCGCTAAAAAATAGAGCAATGGATCAAAAATTTTCTCCATGGTGCTTCCAACTGCTCTTGTAAAGTCTTTGAAAGCACTATCAACACATTGTCTTGAATTCATCATGACATCATTAGAAATTGAATGAGCCGTATTGATAAAATTTGAAAAATCTGAAGAATTTACAGACGAATAAACCCCATCTGACAAAGATAGGATATAGTCTCCTTGAGAAGCTGGATCAACCGACTGAACAATATCGAACTGGCTTTCTATATTTTTAGATAATCCTTCTACTGAATTAGCTAATGCAATAGGGTCAGATGATTCTGAAGACAAGTAGGCTCTTTCTAATCTTGCAACATTTTTATCTATGTTTTTAACAGCACTTATTTTTAATTCTGCTAAATTACTAGACTCAAATTGAGCAGCCAAATCAAAAACTTTAGCGCTAAGCTCGCTGGGCTTGTCAATCAGGCTCATCAGAGTGTTATCAACCACACTAGTATTAGTTCTAAACGAAGCCTCAGTTACAGCTTTAGAAAGCACCTCAGAGTCATTTGCTATAGGCAATAATTTGTTTATAGCTTGTGATCCATCGACAATATCTTGAACTTTTGCATAGGTAGCTATACTCAGATCATTCATATTTAGGATTAAACTATTTGATTCAGGGAAATTAATGAACTCTCTAACAGAATCATTAAGAATATCTCTCAAATCAGAAAGCTGCTGAAGATGATTATCAACCGCATATTTAGTATTTAAACCATCAATATTCATTCGCAACATCTCTATTTTTTGATTAATCAAGCTAACTTGAGATGAAATATCATTTAAAAAGATTGATGCAAAACTATCAGCCTTATCATCATATACTTGAACAACCTCATTGATGCTCTTTAACAATTCATCTGCATTTTCATGAGTTTTAAGATAGTTCGCATTTTCAGCTACTTCTGTTAAAAGAGATTCCAGTTTAGGAAAAAGCGCTGTAACCTCTTCATGAGAGGATATTGAATTAACACTCTGACTTAAGCTATTTAATGAATTGTTAAATGAATCATATTTTGAACTAGAAATTTCATAAAACTGAGAGCCTAACTCATTAGTTTTTTGATTAAGCGTTTCAGATAAAATTTGTACTTTATCTAGCAATTCTGAAGAGCTATTAACTTCAGTAAGTGGGTTAGAATCTTTTGTAAATTCCTTTAAAGTTTCTGCTCTATCACTTGCCCTGCTGGTTAGTTTAGAGAATTTTTCAGTAATTGAAACTAATTGACTGTAGTCGGTAGCATTCATAGCCTCTATTGACAAATCATCGGCCCTTTTGATATTTGCCTGAATAAAGTTAAGATCTTTATTAATAATTCTCAAATCAGCAATTTCAACCGCTGTTGGTAAACAGTCTAATATACTTTGCTGAGGTGCTGATCTAATGGCCACTGTCTCTCTCCTTATACAAACAAATAGTGTAACACTTTCAATTTTAAAATTATCAGCAAAAGAATAAGTCTTGTAATAATTTTAAAATTGATTTATTCTTAAAAAAATTGCCCGAAGTATCCTTCGGGCAATTCAATAATGTAGTTTATATTTTTTTAAATTACATTGCAGCTTCTACTGCAGCTGCAGTCTCATCATCAACCCAACCCTTCCAAACTTCAGGATAAGTCTGGAGGAAATAAGTTGTTGCATCTGCACCACCAGCCTGGTTATCATCCATCCATACAAGCATTTGTCCCATTACTTGTCCAGGATATACTCTATTTTTGAAATACTCCATGGCCATCGGATCTGAATTGTTAACGAAATCTTCACTGAGTACAGTGTTGACTCGTGACTCTACCCATCCAGACACCTGTGGGTCAGCGCACTCATCTTCAGGAAGCGCTATACAACCATCCCAGTTTTCACTGCCACCAAAAGGACCCATGTCAAGCTTTTGTAGGTTGTACTTACCAATAATAGTTGTTGGTGCCCAGTAGTAACCAAACCACGGCTCACCCTGCTCTCCCGCTCTAACGATATCTGCATCTAATCCAGCAGCAGAACCAGGATCAAGAAGTTTCCAACCTTTCGCCGCCATATCATGTGCTCTGAATAGGTTGATACTTGCTAATTGACAACCCCAACCAGCTGGACAACCCATAAAGGCACCCTTTGAAGGGTCTTCTTTGTCAGGAAACAAGTCAGGACGCTTAATAACTTCCTCTAATGAGGCGAGTTCTGGATGGGCATCCATAGTCACTGGATCAATAAACCATCCCTCTCCCAAGCCACTCATTGGAGCTTCATTACCAATAGCAACTCTGCCATCTGCAACAGCCGCATCGAGGACAATAGCAATCGCATTAGCCCACAATTCTGGAGCAACATCAGGCTTACCAGTTGAGTCCATTGACGCCCAAGTTGTAGTTGTAGCACCAACTACAAGCTCAATTTCACAGCCCATAGCTTCTAGAATTTTTGCATCAACATTAGCCATTAATGTTGCTGACGACCAATTCATGTCCGCAATTTGCATTTTTCCACAATCAGCATGAGATGCCGTGGTACTGAGCATAAATGCTGCAGCAACTGCACCCAATACTTTTGAAGTGAATTTAATATTCATATACATTTCTCCTAAAGGATTATTTAAAAATAGAGATTGAAAAGAATTCATACTCTACTTAGATTATAGCAAGAGAAATATTAATTTATTTATTTTTTATTGAAAAAAATTCATGCGAATGATCAATTTTCTGATGACTAGTAATCTATGCATTGAATTAGATTCAATAAGCACTAGGATTTTTGGAAAAGGCTTTTAAAGCAATAATGAGAATCTCTTTCTATTCCTCTACTTGACTATCATCAGTCTGATCACTATCTGCATCTTCAGTTTCTGCAATTTTAGCAACTGAAACTAAGGCCTCATCATCAGCAATGTTGATTAAAGTGACCCCTTGAGTATTTCTTCCGATGATTGAAACATCAGAGGCTCTAGCCCTTACAAGAGTTCCCTTGTCTGAAATGAGCATCATTTCATCCTCATCAGTGACCTGAATAGCACCTACAACTTGACCATTCCTATCTGACGTCTTAATTGAAATGACGCCAGACCCTCCTCTGGCTTGTGCGCGATATTCATCAAGCTGAGTTCTCTTGCCATATCCTTTTTCGGTAGCAGTAAGAATTGGATCATCTGACTCGGCAACAATAAGAGAAACAACTTTATCCTTGTCTGCTAGCCTAATACCTCTTACACCGATTGCCGTTCTGCCAACAGATCGAACATCAGACTCTCTGAACCGAATTGACTTGCCAGCTGAAGAGAACAAAAGAATATCATGCTCACCCGCAGTAATCTCTACCCCAACAAGTTTATCATCATCCCTCAAATCAATAGCAATGATGCCACCCTTTCTTGGTCTTGAAAAGTTTGTGAGAGAGGTTTTTTTACAGGTTCCAGAGCTAGTTACCATAAACACGAACTGGTCATCTGTAAACTCCTTGACAGGAAGAATTGCATTAATTGATTCATCTTTATCAAGTGGTAACAGATTAATAATTGGCTTTCCTCTTGAAATCCTAGAGGCCATTGGCAGTTCATAGACTTTGAGCCAATGCACCTTTCCAGTTGAAGAGAAACAAAGCACAGTATCATGAGAATTAGCTACGAATAATTGATCAACAAAATCCTCATCCTTCATTTTGGTAGCAGCTTTACCCTTTCCACCTCTTCTTTGGGCATGATAGTCACTCAAAGATTGAGCTTTAACGTATCCACCATGCGATAAAGTCACGACTCTATCTTCTTGAGCTATTAAATCTTCAAGAGTTAAGTCAATCTTGCTTTCTAATATCTCAGTCATTCTTGTTGAGCCAAAATTATCTCTAATTTCGATAATTTCATTTCGAATAACATCCATCAAAAGATCAGGAGTCTGCAAAATATCAAGCAAACTCTTAATCTGCTCTAACAACTCATTAAATTCATTAAATATTTTGTCTTTTTCAAGTCCAGTTAATCTGTGAAGTTTAAGATCTAGAATAGCTTGAGCTTGCTTCTCTGATAATTGATAATCACCATTCTTTTGAAGACCAAGAGAAGGATCCAAGCCCTGAGGCTTAAATTGAGCCATGTCTCTGTCACCAATGAGTTCTTTAATCACTTTACCTTGCCAAGTTCTTGAGACAAGACCATCTTTAGCATCACTCGGATTAGGAGCAGCTTTAATGAGTTCAATAATCTCATCTATGTTAAATAATGCAACCGACAAACCCTCTAAGAGATGAGCACGGTCCTTTGCTTTATTTAGTTCATAGATAGATCGCCTTGTAACAACCTCTCTTCTGTGAGCTATGAATGCATTTAAAACAGATTTTAGATTCATAAGTTTAGGCATTCCATGATCAATAGCAACCATATTAATACCAAAAACTGTTTGCATCTCGGTGAGCTTATAAAGGTTATTAAGCATTACCTCAGGAACCTCGCCACGGCGAAGTTCTATGACCATCCTCATGCCGTCTTTGTCTGATTCGTCACGAAGACCAGTAATACCATCAATCTTCTTATCTTTAACGAGTTCAGCAATTTTGCTAATGAGTCTAGCCTTATTTACTTGGTAAGGAAGCTCAGTAACAACAATACTTAACTTGTCTTCACCTTCGACGTGAGATCTTGAGCGAAGATATATTTTTCCTTTACCAGTCTCATAAGCTTCACGGATTCCACTTGCACCATTAATTATTCCTGCCGTTGGAAAATCCGGACCAGGAAGTACTTCTAATAATTCATCTACCGAAATGTCTTCATTATCAATGACTCTTAAACAAGCCTCTGCAACTTCAGTAAGGTTGTGGGTTGGAATATTGGTTGCCATACCAACAGCAATACCTGAAGATCCGTTAATTAGTAGATTAGGAACTCGAGTAGGCAGAACTGAGGGCTCACTTTCTGATCCGTCATAGTTATCAATAAAATCAACTGTCTCTTTATCAAGGTCACGCAGAAGTTCATGCGAGAGCTTAGTCATTCGAATTTCAGTATATCTCATAGCGGCGGCGCGATCACCATCAACAGAACCGAAATTACCTTGGCCATCGACCAATATATTTCTCATAGCAAATGGCTGCGCCATCCTCACAATCGTATCGTAAACTGCAGTGTCTCCATGAGGGTGATACTTACCAATGACATCACCAACAATTCGAGCAGATTTTTTGTAAGATTTATTATAGTCATTGCCAAGAACATCCATGGCATACAAAACTCTTCTATGGACTGGCTTTAGACCATCACGAACATCGGGAAGCGCCCTTCCAACAATAACACTCATCGCGTACTCCAAATAGGAATCACGCATCTCATCTTCTATTGTGATAATTGGGAATTTTTGCTCAAGAATTTCGTTAGAATCGATATCGTCAGACATAGAATAAACCTAAATAAATAAGTAAATTTTATTGTACCCTAGATGAGTAAAAAACACACCAAAAAATGGCTATTTTTATAAGAAAAAAATGGATTAAGAGGGGACTCTAAGAGTTGCGTTTTTTAACGGATTCAGCAAGAACCCTCAAAAGCTGTTCTGTGTCATCCCAACCAATACAACTATCCGTTATGCTAACACCATAGTGCAGAGAGGATAGAGGGCCAACCTTTTGATTTCCCTCATTTAAATGAGATTCAATCATAACGCCAAAGACAGAGTCAGAGCCACTTTCTATCTGACTAGCAATGTTCTTACCAACCTTTAATTGGTTTTTAAATTGCTTTTCAGAATTTGCATGAGAGAAGTCAACCATCACTTTTGATACGAGACCTTTAGCTTTTAATTTTTCACAGGTTGCATCTACATGCTCTTTAGAGTAATTTGGGCCATCCTTGCCACCCCTAAGGATAATGTGGGCAGTGTCATTACCTAGAGAAGTAAAGTGACTTATTCCGCCATCCTTGTTGACCGATAATAGATGGTGAGGACTGTTTGCTGATTGAATAGCATCAATGGCAATTTCAAGAGAACCGCCTGTACCATTCTTAAATCCCACCGGGCAAGATAACGCTGAAGCAAGCTCTCTGTGAGATTGACTTTCAGTTGTTCTCGCACCAATAGCACCCCAAGAAATTAGGTCTGACAAGTACTGGGGGGTTAATACATCCAAATACTCGACACCCACTGGCATAGAAATTTCACCTAGATCAACCAAAAGTTTTCTTGCAGTCTCAAGACCCTTATCAATATCAAAACTTTCATCTAAGTAAGGATCATTGATTAGCCCTTTCCAACCAACAGTTGTTCTAGGTTTTTCAAAATAGACTCTCATAACAATAAATAAATGCTCAGACAACTCTTCTTTGAGCTTTAAGAGCTTCTCTGCATACTCCATTGCAGCCTTAGTGTCATGAATCGAGCAAGGGCCTACTAAAACCATCAGTCGATTGTCATTTCCATAGAGGATATTCTTGATTGTGTTTCTCGAACTAACGACACCAGAGGCAGCCTTTTCCGATAAAGGCAGCTTATCAATAAGTATATTAGGAGACACCATAGGTGCACTTGAAATAATTCTTACGTTATCTGTATTGTGATGCATAACTTACTTTTGATTGGTTATTAGTGCGTATGCAGAATGATTATGAATAGATTCAAAATTTTCTGACTCCAGACAATAATAGTTAACTTTTTTGTCTGCATTCAACTCCACTGCAATATCTCTCACAATGTCTTCCACAAATGCTGGATTTTCATAGGCCCTCTCAGTAACAACTTTTTCATCATCGCGCTTTAAAATTGCATAAAGTTCACTCGATGCTTTTTGCTCTGCCAAGTCAATCAAGTCTTCTAGATAGATGGTTGCTCCATCTGTTGCTTTTGCTTCAATGGTAATGTGAGATCTTTGGTTATGAGCTCCATATTTAGAGATGCTTTTGGAGCAAGGACACAGGCTTGTCACAGGTACTACAACTTTGACTGTTAGATCTGGCTTCCCATCCGTCAGACTTCCAATCAATGTCGCTTTATAATCCAATAGGCTTTGAACACCTGAAGATGGTGCTTTTTTATTGCGAAAAAAAGGAAAGTCAACAATAATTTGCGCATCACTAGAGTCAAGCTTATCGGCAACTGTTTGCACGAGGCCCATGAAAGTATCAATTCCAAAACTACACTCATTGTCATTCAAAATCTCAATAAACCTGGACATATGGGTTCCTTTGACATTCTCAGGAAGTCGAACGGTCATCGTGAAGTTTGCAACTGAAGGGTGAGATTCGTTGTCTCTATTCACAAAGTTGATTGGATGCAAAATATCTTTGATTCCAACCTGATTGATCACGATATTACGTAAATCTTTTGTATTTTGAGTATCTGGTAATAGTGTATTTTTCATATTTTATTGTTCCGAGTAGGTAACAGCAGATCTGGGAGTTTCCCAAATCAAGACTTCTTTGACCTTGATATTCTCATTGTTTATAAGCAAACCAACCTCATCAAAAAAATATTTAGCAATATTTTCAGCAGTTGGGTTGAGAACATCAAATGGCTTTATTTCATTCAAATATTGATGATCTAATCTTTTAATCACCAGCTTCGTTTGTTTCTTAATTTCGCGAAAATCAATTGCTATACCGTTATCATCTAAAACCGAAGAGCACACAGATACTTCCACCTGCCAATTATGGCCATGGAGCCTGGCACAGTCGCCAGGATAATTTCTCAATGAATGAGCAGAAGCAAAGTCAGTAACAATTTTTAGTACGAACATTTTCGGAAAAATTGATAAAAAAAGCGGCATTATACCTGCTTAAATCTTACTATACCACCTACAATTATTGTGAGAATTGAGTGAATTAAAGAAGAAAATGAGTTGTTAGATTTAAGCTTTAGTCGATTGCGTCAATACCTAGGGCCTTACCATGAACTCCAGGAATCGTTAAGCCCTTTCTTGCCCTATGGCTTGTAAAGTTAACTAAATCCTCAAAGGAGTATGTTTTATGCTTTTTCCCATTCCCATACTCTACCCTTAATTTTTGATGACTTTTAATAGTACAAAGGCCAATTAGAAACTCTTCACGATTAATAAAATCATCACTCTTAATTTGTATAAGTTTATTGCCTTTACCTTTTGAAAGTTGGGGAAGCTCAGACACTGGGAAAATTAATAACCTGGCCCTATTAGTCACTACAGCCAAAAAGTCTTCATCTATATCATCAACTTTCGTCACACGCATTGTTTTAGCTTGCTTTGATAAAGTTATGGCATGCTTTCCAGACTTGGTTTTAGATTGGAGATTGCCTAATGATGAAATAAATCCATAACCAGCGTCTGATGAGAGAATGATAGGCTGATCATCTTCTCCCATTACCACATCAATAAACTCAGCACCAATAGGCGGAGTTAATCTTCCTGTTAAAGGCTCACCTTGGCCTCTTGCACTTGGAAGTGAGTTAGCTATCAATGTATAAGACCTTCCAGTCGAATCTAAGAAG
>Ga0228644_1000512_pt1 | contig 12343 bp, 13 predicted proteins | sample 56DmetaG_FD_186020 | JGI IMG/M metagenome (GOLD analysis project Ga0228644, IMG submission 186020) | Seawater microbial communities from Monterey Bay, California, United States - 56D | ecosystem: Environmental > Aquatic > Marine > Coastal | place: USA: California | collected 2016-11-09
TTTTATTTTATTGCGTATTGACCTTCCTTAGACGCCTGCTTAGTTTAAGGAAAATTCAGAGAATGAGGCTGGAGCAATGAAAATTTTGATTTCTGTGGTGGTGCGATAGAGCGAGGCGTAAAGATCCTTTTGATCATTCGTCCGTAGCACCCCGAATAATCGGGGTTTTTTTTTGAATTCAGAATATTAGGAAGGCTGCTGCATTGCAGCGATAAGGTTAAACTGGAGATGAATATGACGCGCCAAATGAGTGGAGCAAAAATGGTTGTACAAGCCCTAAAAGATCAGGGCGTCGATACTATCTTTGGATATCCAGGTGGAGCGGTGCTGCCGATCTATGATGAAGTATTTTTGCAAAACGATATTAAGCATATTCTGGTGCGGCATGAGCAAGGCGCTGTACACGCCGCAGAAGGTTATGCGCGCTCAACCGGCAAGCCCGGCGTTGTGCTGGTGACCTCTGGGCCAGGCGCCACAAATGCGGTGACCGGGCTGACAGATGCGTTGATGGATTCAATCCCGCTGGTTGTTTTAACTGGGCAGGTTCCAACCTTTATGATCGGCTCTGACGCGTTCCAAGAGGCCGATACGGTGGGCATCACCCGCCCTGCACCAAGCATAATTGGCTGGTTCGAGACACGGCGGATTTATCCTCTACGATCCACGAGGCTTTTCACATCGCAACGTCGGGCCGCCCTGGCCCGGTTTTGATCGATATTCCCAAAGATGTACAATTTGCCGAAGCCACCTACACGCCAAAAACAAAAGTGGCCTCAAAGCATTACAACCCACGCGTCAAAGGCGATATGGACCAAATCACCAAATTGGTGGAGGCGTTGGAAACGGCTGAGCGGCCGATCATTTACTCGGGTGGTGGTGTCATTAACTCTGGCCCTGCCGCGAGCACCTTGCTGCGCGAATTGGTGGCAGCAAGTGGGTTTCCAATCACCTCAACCTTGATGGGGCTAGGGGCATATCCCGCTTCGGGTGAGAACTGGCTTGGCATGTTGGGCATGCATGGTCTTTATGAAGCCAATCTGGCCATGCATGATTGCGATTTAATGATCAATATAGGGGCGCGCTTTGATGATCGGATCACAGGGCGCTTGGATGCGTTCAGCCCCGGCTCGCTCAAAGCGCATATCGATATTGATCCCTCCTCAATAAATAAAGTGATAAGAACCGATATCCCGATCATCGGGGATGTGGGCCATATCTTAGAGGATATCCTGAAGCTGTGGAAATCGCGCGGCCGCAAGACCAACGCCGCGGCCCTTACAAAATGGTGGGCGCAAATCAACGAATGGCAAAAAGTGCGCTGCCTCGATTTTAAGCCCAATACATCCACCATCAAACCGCAACATGCATTGACGCGCCTAGAAGCGCTGACAAAGCATCGCCAAGATCGCTATATCTGCACTGAAGTTGGTCAGCATCAAATGTGGGCGGCGCAATATTTGGGATTTGAGCACCCAAATCAATGGATGACCTCAGGGGGCTTGGGAACGATGGGCTATGGGTTTCCTGCATCAATTGGCGTGCAAATCGCCCATCCAGATGCGCTTGTGATCAACGTGGCAGGCGAAGCCAGCTGGTTAATGAATATGCAAGAAATGGGCACTGCGGTTCAATATCGCGCCCCAGTTAAGCAGTTTATCTTAAACAATGAACGCCTTGGGATGGTTCGCCAATGGCAAGAATTGCTGCATGGAGAGCGGTATTCGCAAAGCTGGTCGGAAGCCCTGCCCGATTTCGTTAAATTGGCAGAGGCGTTTGGGTGCAAAGGTATTTTATGCAGCGATCCGGCTGATCTAGATGATGCAATTATGGAAATGTTGGCCTATGATGGTCCAGTGATTTTTGATTGTTTGGTTGAAAAGCACGAAAACTGTTTTCCTATGATCCCATCAGGGCAGCCACATAATAAGATGCTTTTGGGTGAGGCCTCAACGCAAGACGCAATCGATAGCACAGGCGCCGTGTTGGTGTAACCAGCGGTTTATCCGCGCAGTAAAGGAAATGGCATGTCAGCTTTAAAAATCGAAAAGGGTTCATCAAAGCATTCGGCGTATAACTTGCGCGCCAATTATGCTGAAATGGAAGAACCGCATACTCTAACGATTTTGGTCGATAATGAGGCGGGCGTGCTTGCGCGGGTGATTGGTTTATTTTCAGGCCGTGGATATAATATCGATAGCCTAACGGTTGCCGAGGTTGACCATCAAGGCCAGCTCAGCCGGATCACAATCGTAACCACAGGGACACCTCAAGTGATCGAGCAAATCAAAGCCCAGCTGAGCAGAATTGTGCCCGTGCATGAAGTGCGTGATCTCACCGTGGAAGGCCAATCGGTCGAGCGCGAATTGGCTCTGATAAAAGTATCGGGAAACGGCGAAAAGCGGGTTGAGGCGCTGCGCCTTGCAGATATTTTTCGCGCGAATGTTGTAGACAGCACGCTAGACAGTTTTGTGTTCCAAATAACCGGTACCATCGAAAAGGTAGACGCGTTTGCGGATCTAATGCGCCCTCTTGGTTTAACTGAAATAGCGCGCACGGGCGTGGCGGCGCTTTCGCGCGGCTAAACTGCAATGGTTTTTGGACGCTGAGGGTGCTTTTGGCGTTCGACCGGCTATCTTGACTACGGTGACGCTTGGTCTCTTTTAAAGCAAATTGTTAAGACTGGATTTAGCACGTAATTAAGCCGCGGTTTCGCGCCTGCTATTCGTTTACGATCCTTGGTTGCGCCTTACTTTGCGGCGCATGCTGCAAACATGCCAATAAATCTGGGGGTAACTCCGTCTGAGGGCCAAGAGCTTCTACGGTTAACATGAAAGCCCAAAGGTCATCGGGGCCACACCGTAACACAAGATCAGAACCATGTGCCGCATTATACGCATCTAAAGCCTCTTGCACGCGTCTATCGTATAAAATTTGATGAATGCCCATTTGATTACATCCTTTTTTCCATTTTATTTTCCTGCGCCGCACATACAAAAGGTTAGGTTTTTTGTATGGCTCACTCAGGCTTTGACACATCCCTGAAGAAAGTTTAGCCGCGCTCAAGACGCTTTCGTCTTGGGTTTAGATTTCTGCTTCGCTAAGCCAATTGCATCGTAGGGAACAGTAGTGCAGTTTTATAATCCCGCGCTTCAAGCCACCTCATAAGCTTCAGCACCCGGATCCGTTGGTTCAACGCATCTGAATTGAACAATGTTCCCCGAGGGGCGCGCAACCGCAGCGACAGAAGAAGAACCCGCTTTCAATTGCTCGGCAAGATGCGGATATTTCTGACGGCTGACCCATTGTAAATCGCGGGCGAGCCGTAAATCAGCTTGCTCATCTACGGTGAAAGACACCATATCGCCACTTTCATAGGCAAATACCTGATTTTTGCGAGATAACTCACCTTGAAGCGTCTCCTCAGCTTTGAAAAATGCCAAACGCCCATGATCCTCACACCAGATAATTGCGCGCTTCGATACGTGTTCACTCCAAATAATAACGCCGTTCATCACATCATCCTTTCCTAACCATGAACTGATTTTGCGGGAAAAGCGGGCCATACTCTATCTTTGAATCTGAACACTGACTTGCAATTTGTGTCGAAAAACTTCAACATGGTTTCATATTGTGTCGCCGCTGACGCGACAAAGCATAAATTTACACGTTAAACGATCAGTGCACCCGTTAGGGTTGATTTTATTTAGTATTTTAAATTTAAACGCGATTAATGAAAATGATAGAAAACCATTCAGAAAGATCCGAGTCGCCAGCCGAACTTCGTGCCATGTTTGGGCGAAATCTGCGCCTCTTATGCCAGCCCTACGCGTCGGTCTCGGCGCTATGCCGCGAATTGGGCATCAATCGCACCCAATTTAACCGCTACCTATCGGGTGAAAGCTTTCCACGGCCAGATATTTTACAAAGAATCTGCGCATATTTTAAAGTGGATGCACGTATTCTGTTACAGCCCCTGCACGAAGTGCAAAACAGTAATACGGATGTGATTTTTAGCAATGAGATGGAAGATTTCCTCACCGCAGCCTCAAGCCTTGTCAACACAAACAGCTTTCCCAGCGGCTTTTACCGCTTCTCGCGGCGCAGCTTTGTGGATGATCAACGTTTTATCCAAGGCTTGATTTTTGTCTATCGTAAAAACAAGAAATGCTTTTTACGCGGCATGGAAGCCAAAGAGGCCATTTCGGGGCAAGGCTTAGCAAGTCTGCCAAAAATTCGCGAATTTCGAGGCTTTGTAATCGCGCAGGAAGGGGGCATAGCGGCTTTGGTTTTTCGCCGCGGGTCGATGAGTTGTTCTTTTAATTTTTTAACGCCGGTTCCCTCATTTGAAAACAATTACTGGCTTGGATATAGCACCCGCACAGTGCAAGAAAAACCCACCGGCGATCGTGTCACCCGGTTGGTTTACGAGCATCTTGGGCAAAACCGATCCGCAATCCTATCAACGGCGCGGAATGCAGGGTTTTGCGAGGCCGATGATTTGGTTCCCTACCACAAAACTTTGCTCAAACCCGAGGACGGTTTTTCTTAAATTAGGTGAGTTGCGGCATCGACAGGTCGCGAATTGGCGCGCACGGAACCAGATTTAAAGACTTGACTGCCACAAGGCTTCAAGCAAACCGGTGAGGCAAATGATGGAACCATTTTCTGATTTAGAGGCAGTCCAAAACCCCGTTGCACGGGCCAGAGGGCTTGCAAACGCACATTACACGGACCTGTCCGTCTATGAGGTTGAAAAACATGCCTTGCTATTTCGGCAATGGGCAGGCTTGGGCGTTGCCGCAGATATTCCACAGATAGGGGATGCAAAGCCAGTTGATTTCTTAGACGTGCCACTGGTGATGATACGCGATCGCTCAAATCGCGTTAGAGTGTTTCAAAACATCTGCAGGCATCGTGGTATGATCTTGATCGACGCGCCTAAAAAAATCGAAGGGGCAATCAGATGCCCCTATCATAGCTGGTGCTATGCCACAGATGGTCGATTGATCAGCACCCCCCATGTGGGCGGTCCGGGTATAAATACCCATGAAGATATAGATCGCGACGTGCTGGGATTGATCGAAGTTGCGAGTTATATTTGGCGCGATATTATCTGGGTCAACCTTTCAGGCACGGCGCCCGCGTTTGAAATAGCCATGGCCGAGCCAATGGAACGCTGGTCTGAATTTGACCAACCGCTTTTTCATGGCGGCGCAGATAGCCGTTTTGAGCTTGCGTTGAACACCAACTGGAAATTGGCGGTTGAGAATTATTGCGAAAGCTATCACTTGCCGTGGGTGCATCCCGGGTTGAACAGCTATTCGCGGCTCGAAGATCATTACAACATTCAATCCGCGGGGTGTTATTCTGGCCAAGGCACCACCGTCTATCGGCAATTAACCGGGAATCGGGCCGAAAAATTCCCTGATTTCAAAAATCTAAGTAGCAAATGGAACCAAGCCGCTGAATATCTGGCCATTTATCCAAATGTGCTTCTGGGCACCCATCGTGATCATGCTTTTGCGGTGATTATCGCGCCCTTAGGGCCTGAAAAAAGTATCGAGCATGTACATTTATATTACGCCACAGACGCAACCGAACCAACCTTGCGGGCACAGAACACCGCGCAGTGGAAATCTGTCTTGGAAGAAGATATTTTTGTGGTCGAGGGGATGCAGCGCGGGCGCCATGGACCGGGGTTTGACGGAGGGCGTTTTTCGCCCGCGATGGATGCTCCGACGCATTGCTTTCACGCTTGGGTGGCTAAGACGCTGACAGAAGCACAAAACGAACCGGCCCAGCATTCGCCCGCCTCTGCCTTTGCTCCTGCACCGTGATGCAGCTCGATATTCAGGTGCAAGCGGCGCATGCCCGCCAAGATTCCGCCGCATTGGCAGAGCTCTATGCCGCCGGCAGCGCCACGGCTCAAACGCTTGACGAACAATGCTTTCTTGCAACTCAAGCCTATATTTTTGCGCTTGAAAGCAACCATCCCCTGGCCGAGCAGCTGCATGCGTTTTTGGTACAAAACAGGCGTGACGCTTAAGCGATTTGACAAGCCTCAGGCTTTGCAGCATTCCCGCAGTACTACCTGAGTGAGACGGTGCTTAAAAGCCATGGTTTTAAAAACAACAGCCGCGCTGATTAGCCTGGGGGCGCTTGCCGGCTTTATCTGCAGCAAAACCCTTTTGCCATTACCATGGATGCTGGGTCCGTTAGTGGCAACGGCTCTTATTAGCATTTTGGGATGGGGAAATATTCCTTCTTCTTATCAATTCCCGCATAGGTTTCGTATGCTGTTCATTGCCGTGATTGGCGTAATGATTGGCAGCCAGATCACTTGGAAAGTGATACAACACGTGCCCAATATACTGCCCAGCTTGCTTGGGTTAATCGCGTTTATCGGCCTAGCTTTGAGCGTCAATTTTTTGATTTTCAGACGCTTGGGCCGATATGATCCTGCAACGGCGTTTTTTTGCAGCGCCCCGGGCGGCTTATTGGAAAGCATTGCGCTTGGAGAAACATATGGCTGTGACAGCCGCATTTTAACCCTGCAGCAATTTCTAAGGATAATTTTTGTTATCATCCTGGTTCCAAGCGGTCTGTCGCTTTGGATGGGAAGCCCTGTGGGCAGCGCTGCCGGCCTTGCCTTGCCCGGATCTGACCCTTCGCTGTTTACAACTCAGAACCTCTTACTCACGCTGGTGGTTGGTTTGATCGGTTTATATTTGGGGCGCCGGCTGAAATTACCAGCGGGGCAACTCATTGGGCCCGCTTTAGCCGCCGGCCTGCTCAACCTGTCCGGCTATGGCAGCGTACAATTGCCCAATAGCCTGTTGGTCATCGCCCAGATCATAATCGGGGTCAGCTTGGGAAGCCGGTTTGTTGGATTTGGCTACGCCGCGCTAAGGCGCAGCGCCAGCCTTGGATTGTTAAGCGCGCTGGCCATGCTGAGCCTCGCGCTTTCCCTCAGCGCGCTGCTCTCGCTTTATACCGGTTTGCCATTTGACGTTTTGCTGATCAGCTTTTCGCCGGGCGGGGTGACAGAAATGTCATTGATCGCTCTTAGTCTGCAAACCAGCCCAGCCTTGATCACGGTGCATCACATATTTCGGATCACAGCCACTGTTATTCTGATCACTGGGGTAAGCCGCTTTAGCGCGGTCTTTAAAAGACCTTAAAGATGGGAACCGGACAAACGTTCGGGCAAGCGATTGGCCCAAGCACTGATCGTGCCCGCGCCAAGGCACACGACAATATCGCCTGGCCCCGCCTGCGCCCGCACCAAGGCTTCAAGCGCATCTTCTGATGCCAAAGCCCGGGCATCCCGATGCCCATGGCGCAAAAGCCCATCCACCAAATCATCGCGGCTGGCCCCCACGATCGGCGCCTCACCAGCGGCAAAAATATCACCAATGGCCACAACATCCGCATCATTAAAACAGGTGCAAAAATCATCGAACAAACTGTGCAATCGGGTGTAGCGATGTGGTTGGTGCACGGCGATCACTTTTCCAGAGCAGCTTTGCCGAGCTGCTTTTAATACAGCAGCAATTTCAACCGGATGATGCCCATAATCATCGATGATAGTAACGCCATTGACCTCACCAACTTTCGTAAAGCGCCGGTTCACACCTTTAAAACCGCTTAACGCCGCGCGAATTTCGGCGGCGCTGAGCCCCAAATGCCGCGCCACAGCAATCGCCGATAGCGCATTTGATACATTATGATCCCCAGGCATCGGCAAATGACAGCCCGTGATTAGGGTGTCTTCACCTTGCAAAGCCACGTCAAAAAAGGCTGATCCATCCTTATATTGCAGATTCAGACAGCGCACATCAGCTTGGGCATTAAACCCATAGGTAATCACTTTGCGGTCGGTTATTTTTCCTACCAATGCCTGCACTTCAGCGTGATCCGTGCAGCACACCGCCACCCCATAGAAAGGGATGTTAGAGATAAAGTTCAAAAAACCAGCTTTCAGTGCCTCAAAATCCCCCCAATGCTCCATATGCTCGGGATCAATATTGGTCACGATAGCAATGGTGGCTGGCAAGCGGGTAAAGGTACCATCGCTTTCATCTGCTTCCACCACCATCCATTCGCCCTGCCCCAATCGTGCGTTGGAGCCATAAGCGTGGATAATCCCCCCGTTGATGACCGTAGGGTCAAGACCTCCCCCATCCAAAAGCGCAGCAACCATCGTTGTGGTTGTGGTTTTGCCATGCGTGCCCGCAATCGCCACGTTGGATTTGAGCCGCATCAATTCGGCCAGCATCTCGGCCCGTCGCACAATCGGCAAGCTGGCAACCCGCGCCGCGTCCAGTTCAGGATTGCCCGCTTTGATCGCCGAAGAAATCACAATCACCTCTGCCGCGCCCAAATTATCTGCGCTTTGCCCGATAAAAATCGTTGCACCCAGCGCTTCAAGCCGCGCCGTGATTTTGCTTTCCTTCAAATCTGAGCCCTGCACTTGATAGCCCAGATTAAGCAAAACCTCCGCAATCCCCGACATGCCTATGCCGCCAATCCCGATAAAATGAATTGACCCAATATCGATCGGCAATTTGGTCATCGCGCTCATGACTTTGCCGCCTCAATCACTTTATGCATCAACGCCGCCAGCTGGTCGGTGGCGTTTTCAATCCCTGACTTGCCCGCCGATTGGGCCATTTTCAAGGCTACCTCCGGCTTGTCAAAAAAATCGGTCAGGATTGCATTCAAAGGCCCCACTTCAAAATCAGCTTCTTTACACAAAATAGCCGCCCCAGCTTGCACCAAAACGGAAGCATTCGAGCTTTGCTCATCGCGCAGCGCGATTGCCAAGGGCACCAATATAGACGGTCGCCCAATCACGGCAATATCTGCAACCGAAGACGCCCCTGCCCGACTGATCACCAGCTGCGCTTCGCTCATCCGCGTGGCAATGTCCTCAAAAAACGTTTCGACCTCTGCCGTGATCCCATTCTCAGCGTAAAACTGAGACACGCGTGGCTGGTCTTCAATCCGCGCTTGATGGCTGACCCTGAGGTTTTGCACAACATTCCAAGGCAAATCCGCCAAAGCTGGCGGCACCACATCCGATAATATGCGCGCGCCTTGGCTGCCCCCGATCACCAAAACCGATAACGGGTAATCCCCAGGCACGATGTAAGGCGCCTTGGCGCGGGCTCTGACAGCCGCGCGCACCGGATTGCCCGTGTGATGACCATTAACACCTTCTGGAAGCGCAGTGGGCCATAAGCCACAGGCAACCGCATCTACACGTTTGGCGAAAATCTGGTTGACCCGCCCCAAAACGCCATTTTGTTCATGCAGCAAACGCGGACATCTTAACACCCATGCGGCGCTAAGCGTGGGAATACTGGGATATCCACCAAAGCCGATCACCACGGTGGGGCGATCGATCAGCATCGTGATCAGCGCCGATAAAATTCCAAAAAAGATCTGAAACGGTACAATCAGTTTTGCAAAAATTCCTCCGCGGGCAAATGTTGAAGAGGAAAGGACAACCCGCTTCACCTCGGAAGGAAAGCCTTTTGCATAGCGCGCTCCGCGCCGATCCGTTGCCAGTTTCACGCGCCAGCCCTGCGCCAGCATATGCTCTGCAAGGGCCTGTGCCGGGAACATATGCCCACCGGTGCCCCCGGCAGCCAGAACCAAAAGCGGTTTGCGGCTCATGACCGGGCTCCAAGCAGATCAGACACATCTTTCTGCGGCCGCTTTCGCGTGAAAGCCAGTACCATACCAATCGCAATACCGCCTGCAATCAAGGACGATCCACCGTAGCTTACGAAAGGCAAAGTCATACCTTTTGCGGGTAAAAGGCGCACAGCCACCCCAATATTAATCATCGCTTGCACGCCAAACATGCAGACCAAACCAGCCCCCGCCAATCGGTTGAACGCGTCGCGCTCGCGCAGCAAGCGAAATAAGGAATTGATCACAATACTGGCAAAGATCGCAATGATCAGCACAACCATCACAAAGCCATATTCTTCGGCGGCGACCGCGATGATAAAATCTGTATGCGCATCGGGCAATGACCATTTAACTTGCCCTTCCCCGGGCCCAACCCCAAAGATCCCGCCCTCTTGAATGGCATTGGCGGCATAGCCCAATTGAGTCCGCGGATCGATATCTGCGGACAGAAACCCATCAATTCTGCGCGCAAAATGTTCCGACATATTATAGGCGAACGCCCCCGCGGCGCTGACAAGACTGGCCAATACCAACAAAAGTGAAAGCGGTGCACCGCCAATAAAATAAACAACGCCCCAGCCGAATAAAATCAGACAGGCTTGCCCAAAATCTGGTTGCATCACCAATAAAGCCGCCACGGTAACCGCCAGAAGGAACGACCAAAGCCTCCCGGGGGGGCCGTTGATTTCATCGGCTGCAGAAATCAACCAAGCTGTCACCACGATGAAACCAGGCTTCAAAAACTCAGAGGGTTGCACGCTTGCAAATCCAAGCGCATACCAGCGCACCGCGCCTTTGCCAAAATCTGTTCCAAAATACGGCAGAAGCATAACAGCCACAAAAGCCCCGATAAACCCCAAAACGGCCAAGCGACGCACCAAACGCGTCGACATCATCGAGGTGATCAGCATTGCCAACAGGGCTAAGCCGCCGAACATTACTTGCCGGTGGACATAATGAAACGGCTGAAATCCATTTTTCTCTGCCAGCGGAGGAGAGGCGGCAAAACCAAGCAATATCCCTATGCCGAACAAGATTAGCACGGCGGATAAGCTCCATTTATCGATCGTTCTCCACCATTTTGAAAGTAACGGCTCATCCCGATGCACCGGGGCTGATCCATAGACCATTTCTGTCATACGACGCGCCTAACCTGCCTGTTCAAACCTGCTTTGCCCCATTGATGGGATCTTGAGCCAAACATACGCAATATATTGTCTCAAGACCAGATAAAAAGCTTCACTCTTGTCAAACCGAGCAAAACCCTGCATCGGATCATCTATGCAATTTGATACACTCATAATCGGAGCAGGTGCGGCCGGCCTGATGTGCGCAACGCAGGCGCAGGGGCGGATTTTGGTGATCGATCACGCCAAAGCCCCCGGCGAAAAAATTCGCATTTCAGGCGGTGGTCGCTGCAACTTTACCAATCTTAACATTCAACCCGATCGGTTTTTATCCAATAATCCCCATTTTCACAAAAGTGCACTCAGCCGCTACACACAGTGGGATTTCATCAATTTGGTCGAAAAACATAAAATTGCCTATCATGAAAAAACGTTGGGCCAGCTGTTTTGCGACATCAGCGCCAAACAGATTATCACAATGCTCCTGGATGAGCTGGATGCGCGCGGCGCAGAGTTGTGGATAAACACGCGCCTAACAGCTCTTAACAAAACCGATCAGGGCTTTGCGTTAAACCTTGAGCGCGAGGGGCAACGATACGCCATAAGCTGCCGCAATTTGGTGATTGCCTGCGGTGGCAAATCTATTCCCAAAATGGGTGCCACCGGGCTGGCTTATGACATTGCGGCACAATTTCAAATGAACGTGACCAGAACGCGCCCGGCGCTGGTTCCATTGACCTTTGAGCCAGAGCGCTTCAAGCCTTTGGCAGGCATTGCCATTGAAGCCCGCGTTTCAAACGCAAAGACCAGCTTTGACGAGGCGGTTCTTTTCACCCATCGCGGCCTGTCTGGGCCGGCAATATTGCAACTTTCCTCTTATTGGGAAGAAACCGAAGCGTTTGAGATCGATCTCTTTCCCAACAGTTCGATTTATGAGGCGTTGCGCGCACAGCGCCAACAAAAAGGCGCGCGAAACGTATCCACCATCTTGGCGGGGTTTATGCCGGCGCGCCTGTCTGATTTCATCGTGCAGGATCTGGGATTAACTGGAAATCTAGCCGATCAATCTGATAAAGCGCTTCATGCTTTGGCGCGGCAGCTTCATGCATGGCAGCTCAGGCCCGCCGGCAGCGAAGGCTACCGTAAGGCAGAAGTCACCTTGGGCGGGGTGGACACAAACGGGCTGTCCTCAAAAACCATGATGAGCAAAACCGTATCCGGGCTTTATTTCATAGGAGAGGCTGTGGATGTCACAGGCTGGCTGGGCGGATATAATTTCCAATGGGCCTGGTCTTCAGGATGGGCCGCAGGGCAAGCGATTGCACATCAGCCCGAAGCCCCGCGCTGAATTCGGTTTTGACATCCGTTACAACGCCGCAACCTGTGCGACGAAATCTTCGCCGCGCTGCTCAAAACTTTTATATTGATCAAAGCTGGCCGCGGCTGGCGCCAGCAAAACCACATCCCCCGGTTGCGCTTGTGCATTGGCGGCCTTAACGGCCACATCCATTGTC